>Ga0180437_10003852_pt1 | contig 21892 bp, 20 predicted proteins | sample SS_ome_4_FD_132410 | JGI IMG/M metagenome (GOLD analysis project Ga0180437, IMG submission 132410) | Hypersaline lake sediment archaeal communities from the Salton Sea, California, USA - SS_3_D_1 metaG | ecosystem: Environmental > Aquatic > Non-marine Saline and Alkaline > Hypersaline >...
CATGGCCGTGGCCAGATATGCCAGCGCCCCGGTGTTGCTGGTAGGTGACATAGACCGGGGCGGGGTGTTCGCCTCGTTGGTGGGAACGATGGTCCTTCTAGAAGAAGACGAGCGACGACTGATCAAAGGCTTTGTCATCAACAAGTTCCGGGGCGACGCGGCCCTGCTACGCGATGGCCTGGCCATGTTGGAGGAGCGGACAGGAGTGCCGGTGTTGGGCGTGGTGCCCTTTATCCGGGATTTGCAAATTGCCGAGGAAGACTCGGTGGCTCTGGGGGAACCCTTGCGAAGGTTGCACAAACCTTCGCAAGGGGGTGAGGTTGACATCGCCGTCGTCCGGTTGCCCCGCATCTCTAACTTTGACGATTTTGACGCCCTGGCTCTGGAGGAAGGGGTGCAGGTGCGTTTTGTAGACAGCCTCGACCGGTTGGGCTGCCCCCAGGCTGTCATCCTGCCTGGCACCAAAAGCACCATCGCCGACTTGCTGTGGCTGCAACGGGTGGGACTGGCCAGGGCCATCTGTGAGCTGGCTGAGAAGGGCATCCCGGTGGCGGGTATCTGCGGCGGCTACCAGATGCTGGGCCGCACCATTTCCGATCCCGACAGAGTCGAGTCGGCTGAGGGACAGGTGGAGGGGCTGGGATTGTTGCCGGTGGACACCGTCTTTGAGGCGGTGAAGGCCACTTACCAGGTGCGGGCGCGCATTGAAACCGACCGGGGCTTTTTTGCTGAAATCGAGGGACAAGAGATAGCGGGTTACGAAATCCACATGGGGCACAGTCGGGGGGGCAAACCGGCCTTTCGCCTGTCGGCCAGGGGCGGCCAACCAGTGGATGCTCCCGACGGGGCAGTGGACGAAAGGGGGCGGGTGTTCGGCACCTACCTGCATGGCCTGTTCGACAACCCCAACCTGAGGCGAGCCTGGCTGCGGAGCCTGGGCTGGGACGCTGCTTTCTCCGATCTGAACATGACCGAGGTCCGGGAGCGGGAGTACGACCGACTGGCCCAGCAGGTACGGGAGAGCCTAGACATGGCACGGCTGTATCAAATCGTGAATCTGTAGCCATTCTGGAGGGTTGAACATGACGAAACGAGATTTGGGTCTAATCCAGGTCTATACCGGTGAGGGCAAAGGCAAGACCACCGCCGCTCTGGGGCTGGCCCTGCGCGCGGCTGGATCGGGCTTCAGGACCTATATCGGCCAGTTTCTCAAAGGTCGGGATTATGGAGAGTTGAGAGCGGTGGGGATGCTGGCTCCCTACGTGACTATCGAACAGTTCGGCAGTTCAAGCTTTATCCACCCTCGCGGGGCTACTCCTGAGGACATGGCGCTGGCTCATCAAGGGCTGGACAAGGTGAAGGCCGCTCTGCAGAGCGGTGAGTACGACATCGTCGTCATGGACGAGGTGAACGTGGCCCTTTATTTCGAACTGCTGACCTTGGAGGAACTCCTCCAGGTTATCAACGACAAGCCTGATAACGTAGAATTGGTGCTGACTGGCCGAAGGGTGCCTCAGGAGATCATTGACCTGGCCGACTTGGTGACAGAGATGACCGAGGTCAAGCATCCGTACCAAGGGGGAGTGAGGGCTCGCAAGGGCATCGAATTCTGAGCGAGGATGGTATCTCACTGAACCGCATGATGGGCGGTGGGCCACGGCTGGTGGTGACAAGTATTAAGGGACACTAGGGATTTTCCCAAATTTGTGGTAAAATAGCGGCACTGTTGCGCCCCAGGTGAACGCTCTACAGACCGAATAGAGGCACGACGGCGAACTGTTCCACGTCCACCAGCCCCTTGTCAGTCAGTTTCAGGGTAGGAATGACGGGCAGAGCCAGGAAGGACATGGTCATCAGGGGATCGGGGAGGGCGCAGCCCAGTTCCCGTGCAGCGGTCATCAGGGCCTCGATGCGGTCACGTACTTTTTCCAATGGCTGATCAGACATCAAGCCAGCGATGGGCAGCGGCAACCGGGCCTTGACCTGACCATCGGCCACCACCACCTGCCCGCCTCCCATCTCTGCCACGGCCTCGACCGCCGCTCGTATGTCGGCATCGTCGGCCCCCACCACCACAATGTTGTGGGAGTCGTGGGCCATGCTGGAGGCGATGGCTCCTTGGCGCAGGCCAAAACCCTTGACAAAGCCCAGCCCCACATTGCCTGTGTTCCGATGTCGTTCCACCACGGCTATCTTCAAAAGGTCGTGGGCCGGGTCGGCCACCGCCTGGCCATCCTTCACCGGCACCTGGGCGCTCAGCCTCTCGGTGATGACTTGCTCCGGGATGACGCCGATGACCCTAGCTGGCCCCTCTCCGGCAGCAATGGTGAAATCCAGAGCGGTCAGGTCCAAATGCATGGTGCTCTCCAGGGGGACGCGGGGCAACTCGGCCGGCGAGGGCAGGAAACGGCCTTCCTCAGCCACCAACTGGCCAGCGGTAAAAACTTGGACTATGTTGAGCTGCCTCAAGTCGTCTACCACTAGAAGGTCAGCCCGGTAGCCAGGGGCGATAGCTCCCACGTTTTGGAGGCCAAAATACTCGGCCGTGTTGGTACTGGCCATCTGGACGGCGATCACCGGGTCCAATCCCTGGGCCACGGCCTTGCGCACCAAATCGTCAATATGACCCTCGCTCAGTAGGTCCTCGGGGTGGCGGTCGTCGGTGACAAAATGGCAGCGGCGAGCGTTGGCTGGGGTGACCAGAGGCAGCAAGTCATGCAGGTTGCGGGCTGTGGTGCCCTCTCTGATAAAGATGTGCATCCCCAGGCGCAGTTTCTCCCTGGCTTCTTCCAGGGTGGTGCACTCGTGATCAGAACGTACACCGGCGGCCACGTAAGCGTTCAGGTCTTTGCCTGAAAGGCCCGGCGCATGGCCATCCACTGGCCGTTGACCGGCCATGCCGATCTTCTCTAGCACCTCTGGCGCGCGGAAAAGGACGCCGGGAAAGTTCATCATCTCTGCCAGGCCCAGCACGCGAGGGTGATCTAACAGGGTGGCCAAGTCGGCAGCCGAGAGCTCTGCCCCGGCTGTCTCCATGTGGGTGGCGGGCACACAAGAAGGCAGCATGACATAGACCGTTAAGGGCAAGTCCTCGCTGGCTTCCAGGATATAGCGCACGCCGTCCAGACCCAACACGTTGGCGATCTCGTGGGGGTCGGTGACCACCGTCGTCGTACCATGGGGTACCACCGCGCGGGCGAACTCGGATGGCTGGACCATGGAGCTTTCCAGGTGGACGTGGCCGTCAATAAAACCGGGGCACAGATAGCGGCCCTCCAGGTCAATGATCTGTCGGGCCTCGTACTGACCAAAGCCGACGACACGCCCTTCGTAGATGGCCACATCGGCGGGGTGGATCTCAGCCGAGAGGACGTTGACCACCTGGGCGTTTTTCAGCCACAGATCGGCTGGCTCCTCACCCCGGGCTGCGGCGATGAGAGTGTTCTCAGGCATTGGGTGCCTCCTTTCGACTCTGAATTGGAATCAGTAGATGGGAAGACTTGCTGGAATGCGGACGCCAGTCCGTTTTTACCAGGCCTGAAGCAGGCTTGCGCCTGCACTCCGCATCGAGCGGTCCTCTCTATTTGTACAATTCTGACTTCAGCACCCCGATAAAGGGCAGATTGCGGTAGCCCTCAGCGTAGTCCAGGCCATAGCCGACGACGAACGCGTCGGGGATATCAAAGCCGAGGTAGTCCAGTTTGACCTGAACCTCTCGCCGGGAGGGCTTGCTCAACAGGGCGCAGACCTTTATGTCGGCCGGGCGTCGGGTCTGGAGATTGTCGAGGATATAAGCCAGGGTGCGTCCCGTGTCCACGATATCCTCGACGATTAGCACGTTGCGGCCTGTGATGTTGCTTTTGAGGTCCATCACCAGGCGCACCACGCCACTGGACTCGGTGCTGTCCCCATAGCTGGAGATGGCCATGAAATCCATCTCCAAGGGGGTATCTATAGCTCGAATCAGGTCCGAGAGGAAAACGACGGCCCCTCGCAACAGGCAGATGAGCAAGGGGTTCCGCCCACGATAGTCCTCTGAGATCTGTCGGCCCAGTTCGGCTACTTTGGCCTGGAGTTCTTCAGTGCTGATCAATATCTCGGCGATGTCTTTTTTGATGCTCATGTTCATACCTCCCCTCAAGCTTCGTGCACAGTATATGCCAAAGGGAGGGTGTTGTCAAATCTATCTGACGTTGTAGCGTCGGAAAGCAGCACTATTGCGCTACAGGGAGGAACTCATGGGAAAGGCGAAGGATCGGATGGAACTCATCAAATTGGTTGTTGGGCCTTATGACACCAACTGCTACGTTTTGGTCTGTCCCACCAGCGGGGAGAGCATCATTGTTGACCCGGCTGCCGAAGGGGAGCGGATTTTGCGTGAGGTGAGGGACACCACTGTGAAGTACATCCTCCTCACCCACGCCCACATGGACCACGTGGGGGCTCTGACCGAGGTACGAGAGACCACGGGGGCACCCCTGGGTGTCCATCCGGCCGATGCCCGGCGCTTCGGGGTGGAGGCCGATTTTGACCTGGCAGACGGTGGCGTCCTGGAGTGGGGAGATTGCCAGTTGCGGGTGGTGCACACCCCCGGCCACACGCCGGGCAGCGTTTGCCTGATTCTGGATAAGAGGGTGTTGGTGGGTGACACCATCTTCCCCGGCGGGCCGGGTCACAGCGCAAGCCCAGAGGCTTTTGAGCAGATCCTGGCCACGTTGCAAGAGACGGTCTTTATCTGGCCCGACGAGACCGAGCTTTACCCCGGCCACGGGGCAGCGACCACCGTGGGCCAGGAGCGTCCAGCCTTCGAAGCTTTTCTCCAAAAGCCCCGGCCAGATCGGCTCTGCGGTGACGTGACATGGGAATAGGAACTGGAGGAATAAATTGACCGTGTTGTCTTATCTCGTGGTGACAGCTATCGGCTACCTGCTGGGTTCTTTCCCATCGGGGTACGTGGTAGGGCGGATGCGAGGCATGGATGTGCGTCAATGGGGTAGCGGCAGCCTTGGCGGGACCAACGTCCTGCGCTCGGCGGGCCCCTGGGCGGCCATCTTGGTAGTCCTGGGCGACGTGGCTAAGGGTGTCCTGGCCGTCTTTGTAGCCAGAGCCCTGATCAGTTCGCCCTCGGCCGAAGTCCTGGCCGGACTGGCCGCCATCCTGGGGCACGATTTCTCCATATTTGTCACGTTCAGCGGTGGCCGGGGCGTAGCCACCACTCTGGGGGCGTTGGGGGCCCTCTGCTTTCCGGCCGCGATCATCCTCGCCCTGCTCGCCCTTTTGGTCGTGGCTGTTTCGCGTTACGCCTCGCTGGGTTCCCTCACCGTGGCTACCTTGATGCCTTGTGCCATGCTCTATTTGGTCCTCTTGGCCAGTAAGCCCGTCTGGTATCTGGTCTATGGCTTGGCGGCCGGTATTCTGATCGTGGTGCTGCACAGGGGCAACATCCAGCGCCTCCTGGCCGGCACCGAGCGCAAGATAGGGATGAAGGGGGAGAAAAGGGAAGGGGTTCTATGATCACCGTAGGCATCTTGACCGTCAGCGACCGTGGCGCGCGGGGGGAGTATGAGGACAAAAGTGGCCCTGTCATCCAGGAAATGGTCACTGAGCGTCTGGGGGCCAGGTTGGCTAAATACGAGATCGTCCCGGACGAAATCGAGCTCATTCAGAGTACGCTGATCCATTGGGCCGACGAAATGGATCTGGACCTGATCTTGACCACGGGGGGCACCGGCTTTGCGCCTCGCGACGTGACGCCGGAGGCCACCCGAGCTGTCATCGAGCGGGAGGCGCCGGGTCTGGCCGAGGCCATGCGGGCCGAGAGCTTGAAGGTGACACCTCACGCCATGCTCTCGCGGGCCATGGCCGGTATCCGTGGCCGCACCCTCATCGTCAACCTGCCTGGCAGCCCCAAAGCCGTGCGGGAGAACCTGGAGACCATCCTGCCAGCCCTGCCCCATGGCATCGAATTGCTCCAGGAGCTAGCTGGCGCGAATCAACGCCACGAGCACGGAGGAGCCAGCCCCACAGACTTGCCCAACGAGATATGAGACCATCCATTCCCTCTACGGGCGAGAATTGAGGTGGCATGACACCAACTGCGGGCAAAAGGCGTCTATCCGTCCTCGACCACGTCTGTCTCAACGTTTACTGGTTCGCCTTCAGCGTGTTGTGGAGCAGTCTGCTGGTCGTCACCATCCCCAGCCAGGTGTTGAGCATGGTGGGCGATGCCCACAAGGGTACGGGCATGGCCTGGATCATGGGGCTAGGAGCCTCCATCGCTCTGGTCTTCCCACCTTTTGTGGGAGCCATCAGCGACCGCGCCCGCTTCCGCATGGGGCGGCGACGCCCTTTCATCCTGGTGGGCACGGTCATCAATTGCCTGGCTCTGTTGGGAATGGCCTATTTCGACTCTTTCTCCCTCTACGTTCTGGCTTTCCTCTTTGTCGAGTTCGGCAACAACCTGGCCACGGCTGCCTATTCGGCTCTCATCCCCGACATGGTGCCCCATGACCAGCGGGGCCTGGCCTCGGGCTACATGAACCTGATGGTCATGCTGGGCACCATTGCTGGAGTAGCGGCAGCCGGGGTCTTGACCTCCAGAGCGGTGGTCCTCCTCTACTGGCTACTCATCGCCGTCCTCCTGGTGGCCATGCTGATCACTGTCGTGGCGGTTGAAGAGGAACCCATCACTGAGGTCAAGCCCCTGGACCCAGGCCCTTTGCTACGAGGGCTCTGGGTCAACCCGCGGGAGCAGCCTGATTTTGCCTGGCTCTTCTTGAGCCGCCTGCTGGTGATGATGGGGCGTTACACGGTCCAGGAGTTTCTCCAGTACTATCTCAAGGATGTCATCGGCCCACCCTTCCGGGTTTTCGGGACGGCGGTGGCCTCGGATGCCGAGGGCGCAGTGTCGCTGGTGGTGGTTATGATCATGGCGGGGGCCACTGTCAGCTCTATCGTCGCCGGGGCTCTCTCTGACAGGTTGGGGCGCAAGCAGTTGATCTACCTGTCTGGCGGGTTGATGGTTGTGCCTGGCGCTCTCTTGATCGTGAGCAACAACTTTACTCTGGCCATGGGGCTTGGCATCGCCTTCGGCCTGGGTTTCGGCGCTTTTGCCAGTGCGGACTGGGCCCTGGCCACCGATGTACTGCCCTCGGCCGATGACTATGCCAAGGACATGGGCATCTGGCACATCGCCACTGTGCTGCCTCAGGTAATGGCTGTGCCCGTGGCCGGACCCGTTCTGGATGTTTTCAACCGTCTGGGACCCACCTGGGGGCATCCCGGCCTGGGCTACACGGTCATATTCTCAATGTCCATGGCCTGTGTCATGGTGGGCACAGCCCTGGTGAGTTGTATCAAGGGAGCAAAGTAGCGCCATTTCACCGTTCACGTGTACCTTTTGACCTCAAAGCGGTACAATTGCATCGGCTCGCCGGGGCGGATGCCTGCCTTGCGCATGGCGATGTCTACCTGGTACTCAACGGTATCAACCCCTTCCAGATCCGGTAGGAGCAGTCCCCGCCGCCAGCCACTTTCCACGATGACGCCGTAACGCTTGGGGTCCAGTTGATCCATACTGTCAATGGGCTCGGGCTCGGTGAGCACATCCACCTTGACGTCCAGGTCCTCCAGTTCTTCCGGTTGTACTGGAGGAAAGCGGGGGTCACGGGTGGCGGCACTGATGGCGTTTTGGATAACTTCCTGAGCGACCGTAGGCCGCTGGGGCTCGATGGTGCCGATGCAGCCCCGCAGATTGCCCCGCCTGTCGTGTAAGGAGACAAAAGTGCCCGCTCGCCCTTGCATCTCTGGCCCAAGCTCCTCTGGCGGCTCGATGGTGCGCTTCTCCTGAATATAGTTCTCTATGGTCTTCCTGGCCAGTTCCACTAGTGGGTGTGTCATCCTGTTCCTCCTAAGGGTTAACACTCCTTGCTACTGCTGGCTTTATCGCCCACAATTATTTTACCACATAAATATAAAAGTGAGAAGTTGCAGGAATGTCGAATCTCGACTATAATGTGATAGCACCTTTTTCCTATTTACAAGACTAGGTTCAGGATGATACAATAGATGTATTGGGTCTGGCTATCAGATCTAGAGAGGAATTTCAGCGGACGTGGAAGCGGCAAGAGTGATGCCCCGGGGGGAGCAGAAGAAGCAGAGGGGGGCGCATACTCCTCGCAGTCTGGCTCAGGTTTTACGCGAAGCCGATCAGTTGGTGGTGCAGGGTGATCTGGATGCCTATTTGCCTGTCCCCACAGGCTTTGACCAAATTGACCGCTTGATCGGCGGTGGCCTGCGCCGGAGTGAGTTGGTTTTGCTGGGTGGAGCTCAGGGGATCGGCAAGACGATTTGTGCCCTCCAAATGGCACGCAACCTGGCTCTCAATGAGGGTCTCTACTCCTTCTATATTTCATACGAGCACACCGAAGCTCATCTTCTGAATCGCCTGCTGTGTATGGAGAGCATTGACCCTACCAGCGATGGTTATCAAGGGGGGGTGAGGCTGAAGGACTTGCACAATATCATCGTTGCCAGACGAGCCAGGGAGTGGGTCAGGCATGATGAGACCCTGGGGTTGAATCAGATTCTAGCAGAGAACCCCAAAACGGCCAAGGCCCTGGAGACTCTCAATCAGTATGCTGATCGCTTGATACTGGTCAAGGGCAGCCCAGCCGTCACGACCTTGAACACAATCAGGGAGATGACCAGGCAGATCGCCGATGCTTGCGCTGGCAAAGTCACTCTCTTTATTGACTACCTGCAAAAGGCAGCCATTTACCCAGAAAAGGCAGTTGATGAAAACGACAAGGTGACGATCATCGTAGAAGGTTTGAAAGACATCGCCATGTCGTTGAACGTTCCCGTGTTGGCCATCGTCGCCGCCGACCGGGAGGGCCTCAAATCCAAACGGTTGCACTTGTACCACCTGCGGGGCAGCTCGGCTCTGGATTACGAGTGCGACATCGCTATCATCATGAACAACAAGTACCACATTCTGTCCAAGGACCATGTCGCCTTTAACCCCTACAAAGCAGAGAGCTACCGCGATTGGGTGGTTTTCACCATTGAAAAGAACCGGGCGGGGCGGGCGATGATAGATGTGGAATTCCAACTCAAAGCCCAGTTCTTCTGCTTCAATCCCCGCGGCAACATGGTAGAGCAAAAGCTCATTGATGAGAAGATCATCGTAGAATAGACGGCTGAAAGCTTTAGAGGCTCTCGATACCGAGGGCCTCTTTTTCTTTTATAACTATAACCCCAGCAGCACGCGGGCAATGACCAACCGCTGGATCTCGCTGGTCCCCTCGCCGATGGTGCACAGCCGCTGGTCGCGGTAAAAGCGTTCCACGTCGTACTCTTGCATGTAACCGTAACCACCGTGGATCTGAACGGCCTTGAAGCAAACGCGCTCGGCCACCTCGGAGGCGTACAACTTGGCCATGGCCGCCTCCTTGGTGAAGCGCACCCCCTGATCCTTGAGCCAGGCGGCCCGGTAAACCATCAGACGGGCGGCGTCAATCTCGGTAGCCATGTCAGCCAGCATCCATTGGACGGCCTGAAAATTGCATATAGGTTGGCCGAACTGCACGCGCTCTTTAGAATACTGGAGGGCGGCCTCGAAGGCCGCCTGCGCCAGCCCCAGGGCCATGGCCCCGATGCCGATACGCCCCGCGTCCAGGGTGATCAGAAACTGTTTGAAGCCATCGCCCTCATTGCCCAACAGATTCTCTTTAGGAATACGACAGTCCTCGAAGAACAGCTCTGAGGTGACAGAGCCATGTAACCCCATTTTGACCTCGTCGCGGCCTGGCCGGAAGCCAGGGGTGCCCTTCTCCACAATAAAGCTGGAAATGCCATGCGTGCCCCTGGTGGGATCGGTCTTGGCGGTAAAGACCACGATGTCGGCGATGGAACCATTGGTGATGAAATTTTTCTGGCCATTGATGACCCACTCGTCGCCGTCCAGCACAGCCGTGGTCTTGGTTGCGCCCGCATCGCTGCCCGCTTCGGGCTCGGTCAGCCCGAAGGAGCCGATTTTCTCGCCCGTGGCCAGGGGCACCAGGTATTTCTGCTTCTGCTCCTCGTTGCCAAAGAGGTAAATGGGCGAGGCGGCCAGAGAGGTCTGGGCAACGAAGGTAATGGCCATGGAGCCGTAGGCGCGGGAGATCTCTTCCATGGCGATGGCATAGCTGGTGCTGTCGCCCCCCATCCCTCCGTACTCCTCGGGAAAAGGCAGGCCGAAGAAGCCCAGCTTGGCCATCTTGCGAAAGGTCTCAATGGGGAACCGGTGTTCTCTGTCTGCCTCCTGGGCGATGGGTTTGACCTCGTTTTCGGCAAAGTCGCGCACCATTTTGTGGATCAGTTTTTGCTCTTCATTGAGCTCGAAATGCATGGGGTTTCCGCCTCCTGTTATGATATTATCGTAACACGAATCGGCCACGGCGCGTTGTGTGCAACCGCCTGGTATCATCATGAATCACAGACAGACTGCCTTTGGAATCTGTTTCCATTCTACCAGAAAACAACAGGCATGTCAATAGGAATTTCTCACCGACATGCCTGCTACCCCCGAACATTCCAACTCCTGATTGGACATGATCTGGTATTAATTCAGTGAGGAATAATCCCCTCAGGAAGCGGCGACACGTACTTTTTACCTCCGGTCTTTTTCTCAAACTCATCACGAGCGACTTTTAGAATATCTGGCTTTGTCTCAAGGTCTAAAGCAGCCAACGCTAAAGCCTTAGCCGCAAGCATCATTCCCTTGAAACCGATACTTGAGCCGACAGATGCCGTGTTCTGCCAACTGTGCGCTGGAGTTCCAAGCGCTTGACAACAAGTGGTAATCTGTGCTGTCGGGGTAATGTGGCTCACATCACCTACATCAGTGGAGGCCGGCAGCACCTTACCTTTGTCAAAAGGCTCGACTATCTTCTCACATAGAGGGTCTCCCACCTCTTCCCTTGTCAGTCCATAAGATCTCAAAGTGTTCTCTATCGCATCAGGTGGGAGCGTTGCTTGTAACCGCTTCGCAAAGTCCTTCTCCTCATCAGTAAACTTGGGAGGACCAACCTTTTTCAATTTCTCCAACAAAAGCTCACCCAACCTGTCGTTGGGTAACACGTCGTACGCTCCGCTCAAGAAATCTATCTCAAAAGTTGTGCCAGTCATCAAAGCAGCACCCTGGGTTATATCGAGCATTCTCGAGTAAATCTCATCTACTTGCTCTCTGCGCGGAGCACGCACGTAGTACCACACCTGGGCGAAGGGAGGGACAACATTTGGTGCCTCGCCCCCATTTGTGATCACGCAATGGATGCGAGCTTTTTCGACAATGTGCTCGCGCAGGTAGTTTACGCCAACGTCCATTAGTTGCACCCCATCTAGAGCGCTGCGCCCCGCCTCTGGAACCGCTGCCGCATGGGCTGCTATACCATGAAAATTCACCTTGAAAGAATTCATGGCAAGAAGTGAGCACCACCACACTGTATTAGCATAGAATGGATGCCAGGTTAGGGCTGCATCGAGATCATCGAAACCCCCGGCCTTTGCCATGAAAATCTTTCCAATCATTGTCTCTTCAGCAGGACAGCCATAGTACCTGATCGTTCCCTTAATTTTGTCTTTCTCCATTGCCTCTTTGACTGCCAACGCCGCACCGAGGCTTCCCACCCCCAGGAGGTTATGACCACAGCCATGCCCTGGAGCGCCTTCCTCGATGGGTTCTCTGGTGGCAGACACTTTCTGAGAGAGCCCGGGCAAAGCATCGTACTCTCCCAGGATCCCGATGATGGGTTTTCCCTCCCCCCAGGATGCTACAAAGGCGGTAGGCATCTGGTCAACGCCCCTATTAATAGAGAATCCTGCTTTCTCAAGTTCATCGGCAAGCAGTTTGGATGAGCGAGTTTCTTGCAATCCGAGCTCAGGATGCTCCCAGATGTCCTTTGCCAGGTCTATAAGCTTGTCTTCGTTGGCATCCAAATAACCGGAAGCTTTCTCTTCTACGTTCATTTCTCTACCTCGTTTATTGTTGGATATCACAATGACAGGCGGGGCCGCTAGAAAGTCTAACGAGCCCCGCCCATCCTAGGTGCACGACGTCTACCGGCCCCAGCTAAGTAAGCAACCGGGCAGCAGCTAAAGCAAAGATTTTGGCTGCCTCGACCATCTTGTGTACTTCTACGTATTCGTTCGGCTGGTGGGCCAGTTTGGCATCGCCTGGCCCACAGATGATCATAGGAGCATTGAACGCCGGTGCAAATGCCACCGCGTCGGTGTAATAGTTCACGCCTTGGGGCACAGGTCGCTCACCAGCCACCTCGGCTACCACGTCACAAAAGCGCTGGACGACCGGTTCCTCGGGCGAGGTCGCCACCGGAATGCGGTCATTGATCACTTCGGCCGAGGCACGCAAGTCCGGCAGCCGCCGGCCCAGATCGGCGATGAGTTCCTCCACCTGGCGTAGGATGGCGCGGTGATCCTGCCCAGGCACGGTACGCTGGTCTACCGTCACCATGCACTGATCCGGCACCACGTTGGTCTTTACCCCGCCAGCGACGGTGTTGATGCTGCGCGTGAACCCGCCTAGCAGAGGATGCTTCTCATACGGGACCGCCAGTGAATCCAGTTCGCTCAAGAGTGCCACCATCATCATGATGGCATTCTGGCCCAGATGTGGCATTGAGCCATGGGCAGTCTTGCCATGTGTAGTGATCTGCAACCAGAAAGCGCCCTTCTCAGCTACATAGACGCCATTGTGGCTTGGCTCAGCGACAACCACCGCCTGCACGGGGGTTAAATCCTGACGGGCAGCTATCTCAGTAGCGCCCAGTTGTTCACCCTCTTCGCCGGCAGTAAAGGCCAGGATGAGATCTCCCTTCAAGGGGAGATTGGCCGCGGCCAGAACCTTGGTCGCAACGATCATGGCTGAGTCGCCACCCTTCATATCCGAGGCACCGCGTCCCCAGAGCTTGCCTTCGACCACTTCACCCTTAAAAGGATCGTGTAGCCATTCCTCAGCCCCGACCGGCACAACGTCCAGGTGACCGGTGTAGAAAAGCCCCGGCATCTCGCCGCTGCCCTTCAGCCGGGCCAACACGCTGGCCCGAGTCGGGGTATGGGGTACCATTTCAACGGTCAGGCCCGCTTCGCGAAGGACGCCAGCCACGTACTCGGCGATTTCCAACTCATCGCCGGGTGGGTTGACGCTCTTGAACCGCACCAGGTCGCGGCATAGACGCACCACCTCGGCCTCTTGTATCTGGCTCAAGAGATCCTCGTGGCCCGCTTGTGCCATCTTTTAATCCCCTCCCTCGCTAGGCGCTATGTTGCGCCACTTATACAGCGCCCATCCTAACAGAATGGTGCCAAAGACGGCGATGGGGATAGTGAAGTAGGCTTTCAGACCCAGCATGAGCGGTATCCCCGCTATGATCAACGCCGGCAATGCATAGACTGGCCCGCGCAGGGCGAACTGGCCAAACACCGCCCCCCATACGGCCGGCAGCAGATACTGCTTGAAGGCTTCCGTCAGCCATCCCGGGAATTGAGCTGTGATCCATCCACCCGTCAGTGAGCCAATGAAGACACCGGTGACGCCAGCCAAGACGGAGACGGCGATGCCTATAGCAGCGATAGCTGCGCCTTTCCTGGTGCCCTCTGGGACGCCAGCGACGGCCTGAGCCACGGCCGCGCAGGGCAACCGCAGGTTTGATACGTTGCCGGTTGTCATAGACATATAGTTCCCGGCATCCCCGTAGACAGGGTAGTAGCTGATGGGCTCGATGAAGAAGAAGGGCACGGCATAGGTCAACGCCAGCGCCATACCCGCCCCTATCGCCTCCCAGGGTGCAAAGACGCCGTAGATAAGGTAGAGCAAAAGTGGGGGCACGAACATGGCCACGCTGATTCCCAGGCATGTCCAAAAGCCTACCTTGTGAACGGGCTTCACATACTCATCTTCGAACACCTTGGGTTCTATATCAACAAAACCTTTTTTCTCGGCTGCCATTTCTTATCCCTCCTTTAGCTAGCACCAGCAAATAGGTGTGCGATGTACATGGCGGCGAACATGGCTATTCCAAGCGCCCACTCCTTCAAACGCGGCCGCTTTATCCAATCGGCCAGCTTGAAGAGGAAAGCCGATATCACCGCGCCGGCGATCACGGCCACAAGTTTGCCACCGCCCTTTTTCATCTCATTGGCGGCGTAATAGCCGAAAATGCCAAGCGTGGAGCAAACGGTTATGACCGCCAGAAAACGTATGTCGCCTCTTGCGATCCTCTCACGGGCTTTCCCGAGGTAGGGGGTGAAGAGAGCGGCCCCAAGCGACCAGCCGATGCATGAGATGTTCGCGACAAAGACGGCGGTAGCGAAGCCGACCATGTTGAAGCTGTCGGTGCCGAACTCTTGACCGGCCCCGATGGCAGAATTAGATGCCTGTACCAGCTCAGTGAATACGGATCCAACCCCCACACCCTCGCGCTGCCAGGTGTAGCCCGCACTGATGGCTATGACAAGGGCCATCATGACAAATATCTCCGCCAGGATCGGCCCAATGGCAGTGATGAGAGCCCCCCGCGCTATAGCGCCGATGTCCTTACGCGTGTAGCCGCCGTGCTTCTCCAGGATTCGGCTGCCCAGCCGCAGAAAATACCAGGCCTGAAATATACCGATCCCTGCCTGTATAAAGCCGGCAATCCAAATCCATGGTGCATTAGCAACGACTTTCCAATCCATGTTGATCCCCTCCTTAGGTTCAATCTGTCACGGCAAGTGGCTCTTAAGCTAATCTCCACTCTCCTTGCTCCGACCGGTATCAATGCAAGTCGGGTTACAACATGTCAACCCATATAGGCACCACCTCCTTCCCAAACGAAAAGGGCAGCACCAGGCAAAGGTCAAGACTGCCCAGTGCTGCCCTCGTCCTCTATATGTGAGGAGCCCCCCCTCGACCGAAAGGCGACCATTGAGATCTCCCCCCCGGTGGTCAGCTATTGACTATCCAAAATAAGTACGTATAACTTACCATAATTCCCCCAAAATGTCAAGTACACGCACACTAATTACTAGTACTTTGTAGCTCAGGAAGAATCTCTTCGTAGTAATCCAGCGACTCTGGGTTGACCAGGGCGTCCCTGTTCAGTACCGGCCGGCCATTGACAATGTTGGTGACGGCGCTTTCGACCTTCTTCATGCTAAAGGTGTAAGGAATATCCGGCACCTCCATGATCAGGGCCGGCACGTGTCGGGGAGAGGCACTTTTCCTGAGCGCCTGCTTAATTTTGTTTGTCAGTTCCTCCGTCAGAGAAAAGCCCTCGGCCAGTTTCACGAAAAGGATGACGCGCTGATCATCCTGCCAGTCCTGCCCTATGGCCAGACTGTCTGCAATCCCCTCCAGCTTTTCCACAATGTTATATACTTCGGCCGTGCCGATACGCACTCCAGCGGGCTTCAAAACGGCGTCGGAACGGCCGTAGAAGGTGATGCCGCCCGTGTCGCTGTGCACCACGATGTAATCCCCGTGGCGCCAGACATTTTTATTGGGATAGAAAGTAAAGTAGGCGTTTCTGTACTTCTGGTTGTCTGGATCGTCCCAGAAGTAAAGGGGCATGGAAGGGGCGGGAGCTTCACAAACCAACTCTCCTTGCTGGTCGAATACGGCGTTGCCCTTTTCGTCATAGGCCTTGACTTTCATGGCCAGGGCCGGACCCTGCAATTCGCCAGCATAGACCGGGCTGATGGGACTGCCGATGGCGAAGCAGCCGTTGATGTCTGTACCGCCCGAGATCGAGTTAAAGTGCAGGTCTGGCTTGATTTCCCGGTAGACGTACTCAAAGCCCTCGGCTGAAAGGGGCGACCCGGTTTGCGATATTTGTTTCAACGATGACAAGTCATAGTCCTTGCCAGGCTTGACTCCCTCTTTTTGGAGGTAATGGATGTACGTTGCGCTGGTGCCGAAAATGGTTATCTTTTCATCCTGAGCGAGTTTCCACATAGCCCCCGCATCTGGGTAGTTGGGGTTGCCGTCATACAGCACCACGGTAGCCCCCACCGCCAGGGAACTGAGCAACCAGTTCCACATCATCCAACTGCAGGTGGTGATGTACATGATTCGATCTTGGCGCTTCAGGTCGGTGTGCAAGATGAGCTCTTTCAGGTGGTTGATCAGAATTCCGCCAGCTCCCTGCACCATACATTTGGGCTTACCCGTCGTCCCGGAGGAAAACATGATATACACAGGATGGTCGAAAGGCATTTGTTCGAATTGGATGGTGGGCTGCTTTTCCTGGGCCAGGAAATCCTCGTAATGCACAGCCTTGGGGATGGAGCTGATGTCGGGCTTTTCTGTGGCGTAAGACACGACAACCACCTTTTCCAGCGAGGGGATTTCCTTGGCGACCTTGGCGGCGTTTCCCAGGGTGTCGAAGAGCTTGTTTTTATAGAAGTAGCCGTCTACGGTGAAGAGGACCCTGGGCTCCACCTGGCCCAGGCGGTCCAAAGCTGCCTGGGGACCGATGTCCGTAGCACAGGAGGCCCATGTCGCGCCAAGGCTGGTGGCAGCCAGCATGGCCACGGCCGTTTCGATCAGGTTGGGCATGTAGGCCACCACCCGGTCTCCCGGGCCAACCCCTATCTCGCGCAGCGATCGGGCCAGGCGCGCCACCGTGTCATAGAGCTCGGCATAGGTCATGGTGGCCGATTTCCGGGTCTCTCCTCTGAATATGAAGGCCAGGTGGTCGTCTCTATACCTCAACAGGTTCTCGGCAAAATTCAGCCTGGCGCCGCTAAACCACCTGGCACCCGGGAACTTGCTCAGGTCATCAACCACCTCGGTATAGCCCTGGGAAGCTTTGATCTCCCCAAATTCCCACATAGCCGCCCAGAAATCGGGTATGTTTTCAACCGACCAGTTATACAATTGGGCATAGGAGTTGATTTCAAGGCCGTGTTTACCGTTGACAAAACCGATAAACCGGGTGATATTGGCCTGCTTCTTGCCTTCCTCGGAAGGCTCCCAAAGCGGCTTTCTCATGATATCCCCCCCTTCTAAATCTTCTGCATGACAAAAAAGACTGAGCCATACCGTCCTGGATCTTCTTTGAACATGTCTATCTCCCGTTGTTCCTCATCCAGTTCCAGAAGAGCTTGGGGCTCATCAATATATTCTCTCCGAATCTCATGGATTCGCTTTTCCAGAGGACCATAATATTCCGTCCACCAGGTGTCTCCGGGCAATGTGAAATGCCCCAGTAGGTCATAGCCACAACCAGAGATCTGTTCAAGTTTCTTGGTGAGATTCGTTATCTCATCATGAACGACGAGAAACCCATTGGTTTTAAGGAACCGTCGCCACTCCTTGAGGCCCCTTTCCAAACCGATTCTCGCTATGGAACCCTCGGCCCAGACGATGTCAAAGCTTTCATCCGGGAGATCCAACTTGAGCATGGAGCAATTCCAAGTCTGGACTCGGCCCGCTAGTCCGGCCTCTTCGGCCTTTCTCGCCAGTTTATCCAAGAGGGACTGGTCAATGTCCAGACCTATGATCTGTCCATCACTCAACCTGGCCAGTTCCATGGTTGGGACCCCCGAACCACAACCTATGTCAAGAATGTGGGGCCTGTCCAGTTCGGGAAGCATCTGAAACGCCTCCCTCGTGTATCTGTTGAGGCGCTCTCTACAAAGATCTTTTATCTCAAATGGCGTTTCTTTGCTCATTGAGGCCCAGTCCTTTGAACGGCCAACGTAACTGCTCAGGTTGGGTGCTAAACCACGTGCATAGCTCCCGCAAGTGTCATTCAGAATGACACATCCTCAACTGTCGGTTTGAGGCTTCGAGTTTCAGTAGATCACGATGGAAGGCTCAAAGCGGACCACAGTCCGCGTTTAGACCGCCGGACTGTGGTCCAACAGGAGCAATCTGTGATCTACTCACCTCTCATAGGGCAGTTTGCAACGGCGATGCTCATTTTCCCTGGATTTCGGCAATGGTTTTGCCGCCCACTGCATAGTCCTCTTTGGGTAGATCGTGGATGATGACGCGCACCTGATCCGGTCTCACCCCCAAGACCTCTATCGTTCCTTCGGTCAACTTTTTGGCCAGGGCAGCCTTCTGTTCCGCCGTCCGTCCGGCGTACATCTCGACGATGATGACAGGCATGTCTTTTCCTCCTTTCAGTACAGTCAAGCATCTGAGACGGGAGTCTGCTGGCTCACTCCTCGGCCAGGACGAAGTAAACGTCCGTCGGCTTGAATTTGGAAAGGCGCAGGTATTGGGCCTTTACCTTTTTGCCGATCCAGTCGGCGGTGGCGTCGTCGGGATCCACGCCCAGGAGACGGCCCAGGAACAAGGTGTCGGCTCCTTCAAACTCGACCAGAACGAGAATGAAGGGGCACTCTGGCAAGAACTCTTCACTGCCAAAGTGGCATACGGTGAAGGCATGGATGGTCCCCTCGTCGGGGAAACGCACCCATTTGGTCTCCTGGCCGCTGTACATGCAGTGTCCACGGGGAGTCGCATAGGTATAGCCTGTCTGCGGCTCACGACAACCCAGGAAGACCTTGTTGGCCAGCCCGGCGAAGAAAGGAGAATCCTGCCCATAGGAGTGCAGGTAGGTGATGCTGTAGGGTTGCTCAATCAGAATGGGTTCCATCTGCTTGAGCAGGGCCAGCGTTTCCTCGTTCAGTTCTCGTGGGAAGGGAACGTTGTGGAGGATGTAGCCGCCCAGGGTCTCTTCCTTTTTGTCAACGATTTCGTTTTGGTCAGGCATTGTTTGCTCCTCAATTCGATGCTATGGAAGTCTCCGGAGTAGCGAAACTTGTTTCGCATTCGGTTGGTGCAGAACAAGTTCTGCTACTCCACAAGCTGAGTCGTTGCCTCGTCACTCTCTTTCCAGAATACTGACAGTGACGTAGGTACCCGTTCCAGCATGGCTGTGGATAGCGCCCCGCCTGGCACCGGGCACCTGCAAGGTGGGATCGCCAAAGTGCTTGCCGATGGTGCCCTGCAACTGCCAGATGGCAAAGACAGCCTGCATCAGCCCGGTGGCTCCCACCGGGTGACCGCAGGCGATGAGCCCTCCCGAAGGGTTGACCGGGCAGATCGGCTTCTCCGGCAGGTCCAGGCCGTAATCCACGCCAGGCATAAAAGCTTTCCCGCTGCTGGCAAATTCCCCACCCTCTCCGTACCGGCACAGGCCCATGTCCTCATAGGTCTGGACTTCGCTGGAGGTGTAGGCGTCGTGCAACTCAACAAAGTCAATTTCCTGCAACGGGTCGGTAATGCCAGCGTTTTTGTAGGCTTCTTTGGACCCCATGCGGCCGGCGCGGAAGGAGTGGACGCCGGGGTAACGGAAGCCCTTGCCCCACAGCTCTTTATAGTAAACGCGGGAGTCATCGCCCATCTCGTTGGGCAGGGCGTTGTAGCGGTAAAAGTCCTCGTAGGATTGGTGAGGCCGGTCGGCCATACGCATGGCGTCCGTCCCGCGCCCGATGGCGGGGACCTTGACCAATGGTCGGGGAATGGTTGCGCCTGCTTTCTCCAGCTTGGCCAGGCCGTCTTCGCTGCAGAGGATGGTGCTGGCTGCGCCATCGCTCATCACGCAGATATCCAAACGGGTCAGCGGCCAGGCCACCATGGGCGCATTGCGCACGTCCTGGATGGTGTAGCGATTCCGTTTCTGCGCATAGGGGTTGTAATAGGCATTGATGTGATTCTTGACCGAGACGTGGGCCATCTGCTCCACAGTGGTCCCGAACTCGGCCATGTGGCGGGTGACCATCATGGCGTAGTACCCGGAATAGAAGCCACCCACAGGATAGTCAAAGCTCACGTCCGAAGCCAGGGCGATGAACTCGTTCCCTTTCCAGGTCTCGACATGGGACATCAACTCAAAGCCGTAGCACAGGCAGATATCCATATAACCTGAAGCAACGGCTTTCCATCCTTCCTGGAAGCAGATGCCGCCGGTGGCTCCGCCTCCCTCCACCCGGTGGGACGGCTTGGGGCACATGCCCAAGTAATCTTGGGCGATGATACCCGCCATCAGTTGGCGGGAAAAGTGATCGGAAAAGTAAGAAGCCACTGTGCCATCTACCAACTCGAAGAACTCGGGGTGTTCTATCCCGATGTCGGTGAGAGCATAATCGTAGGCTTCCTTGACAATGGCCGGGTAGGTCTTGTCGTGGCGGGCTTTGGTGAATTTGCTCACTCCGCCCGATACGGCGTATACGGTTCGCATCGTTGCGTTCCTCCTCAATGTGTAATATGTTGGATGCGGGGGGCACCACCCCCCACTTCTTGAACAAGCCCTCAAGTTTTGTCTCTTATCAATCTCTATCCAAACTTTGCGCCAAGCACATCCTTAAGGGTCGGCTGGCCGATCTCCTGCAATTCGTAGCGCACCCTCTGGGTGGGGCAGCGGATCTCTACCACCCGCCGCAGGTCAATGGGCGTGGCCACGATGACCAGATCACAGGGGGTGTTGTTGATGGTCTCCCCCAGTTCTTCGATCTGCTTCCGGCCGTAGCCCATAGCGGGCAGCAGGGGCCCGGTTTGAGGGTACTTCTCAAAAGTCTCGAGGATGGACCCCACAGCATAAGGTCGGGGGTCTATGATGTGGGCCGCGCCAAAGCGCCTGGCCGCCACGATGCCAGCCCCGTAAGTCATCTCGCCGTGAGTCAAGGTCGGGCCATCTTCAACGACCAGGACGTTCTTGCCTCTGATGGCCTCCGGTTCCTCGACAAAGATGGGCGAGGCAGCTTCGATGAGGACAGCCTGAGGATTGACGCGGTGAACGTTGTTGTGCACGGTGGTGATGCCTGCCAGGTCGCCGGTGTCCACCTTGTTGATGACCACCACATCGGCCAGGCGCAGGTTGGCCTCGCCGGGGTGATAGGCGACTTCATGTCCGGCCCGGTGGGGATCGGTCACCACAATGTGTATGTCGGGCTTGTAGAAAGGCAGGTCGTTGTTGCCCCCATCCCACAGGATGACCTCGGCCTCTTGCTCCGCCTGGCACAAAATCTGCTCATAGTCAACGCCAGCGTAGACGACCATCCCCCGGTCCAGGTGAGGTTCGTACTCCTCTCGCTCCTCGATAGTGCACTGGTGTTTATCCAGGTCGTCATAGGTGGCAAAACGCTGACAGGCCTGCCTGACCAGGTCGCCGTAGGGCATGGGGTGGCGGACGACTACCGCCTTTTTGCCCATCTCCCGCAGGATGTCTGCCACTCGGCGGCTGGTCTGGCTCTTACCGCAGCCAGTGCGTACCGCACACACCGAGACCATGGGCACTCTGGCTTTCAGCATAGTCTCTTTCCCGCCCATCAAACGGAAATCGGCCCCGGCAGCCAGGACCATCGAGGCTCTGTGCATCACATAGTCATAGGATACGTCACTGTAACCGAAAACGACCTGATCAATGTTCAACTCCTTGATCAGTGCGCTCAGTCTGCTTTCCGAATAGATGGGGATGCCGTCAGGGTAGCCGGGGCCGGCCAGTTCTGAGGGATAGACTCTGCCTTCAATGTTGGGGATTTGAGTGGCGGTGAAAGCGACTACCTCGTAGGCTTCGTTGCCTCGGAAGTAGACGTTAAAGTTGTGAAAGTCACGTCCAGCGGCTCCCATGATGAGAACTCGGTCTTTCTTCATTGAAAGTTGTTACTCCTTTCTTTCGACAGGCTCGAGGCAGGGCTCAGGACGAGTCTGGGGTTGCTATTCTGAGGATTCCAGCTCTGTAATCCGCCGTCGCCAATGGCAGGAGCCAAGCGAAGAAACTCGAAATCTGTTTCCATCTCGGCTCATCCATGTGAAGCAGCATCCGTTACGGTCTCTCTGCGCCGGTACACGAGCAAGGCCAGCAGGATACTGAGCAGGTAGAGCAGTATCAGG
>Ga0180437_10003853_pt1 | contig 21886 bp, 17 predicted proteins | sample SS_ome_4_FD_132410 | JGI IMG/M metagenome (GOLD analysis project Ga0180437, IMG submission 132410) | Hypersaline lake sediment archaeal communities from the Salton Sea, California, USA - SS_3_D_1 metaG | ecosystem: Environmental > Aquatic > Non-marine Saline and Alkaline > Hypersaline >...
AATTCCCCGGTGTGGCTGGCGTGTGCGTGAAAGACCTGAATGGCGGGTCTAGGGTCGACATTCGCATCGACGAGGTGTTTCCGACCGCGTCGACGATCAAAATTCATGTCTTGACCCAGTTGCTGATCCGCGTAGAACGTGGCGAGCTGGATCTGGCTCAAAAAATCTGTCTGTCGCCGGATGTGCACGTTCCCGGCAGCGGCGTCATTACCTACCTGGAGGGAACGGTTGAGCTCAGTCTTCTGGATATCGCCATTCTAATGATCATCGTTTCGGACAACACGGCCACAAATTTGTGCATCGATCTGGCCGGTATGGAGGCCACCAATGCGTTGCTAAGAGAGTTGGGGCTGACGCGCACGACGCTGCAGCGCAAGATGCAGGACCACGCGGCCGTGGCGCGCAACGAGGAGAACATCGCCACGCCGGGGGAGTGCGTGGCCATGCTCGAGTGGCTGTATGAGGGCAAACCGACGCCCCAGGTGGCAGAGCGCTGCCTGTCAATTCTCAAGAAGCCCAAGAACGGTCCACTTAACCGTGCCCTTCCACTGGACGTGCCGTTGGCCAACAAACCTGGTGGCATGGAGCGCGTGCGCTGTGATGCCGGCATCGTGTATCTGCCCAGGCGACCGTACGCCATCGCTGTGATGACCAAATTCGGTCTCACCGACCCGCTGGATCAGGAGCGCTTCATCATAGACGTGGCACGCCTTGTCCATGAGACGATGGTTGCCCTGGATACGACGAGTGATTATGGCCAGGGCATCCCTCGCTAGCCGCAAGTTTGGTGCCAATCTCGGAACTGAGCAAAGCCGCGGAGAGAATGCGGGGCCAGATAGGGTTCGTTAATTGAATTCACAGGATATGGGAGGTCGACAGATGAGTGAAATAACTATCGGCTTTGTGGGCCTGGGTATCATGGGCACGCCCATGGCGACACACTTGTTGAATGCCGATTACAAGGTGGTGGGGTACGACATTTCTCCGTCCCGAGTTGAATCGCTGATGGCGCTGGGTGCGCAGGCTGGTTTGTCTTCCAAAGATGTAGCCTCACGCAGCGACGTGGTCATCTCGATGGTACCGGATTCGCCTGATGTGGAGGCCGTCTATTTGAGTGAAGATGGTGTGCTGGCCGGAGTCAGCCCAGGCATGTTGCTCATTGACATGTCCACCATCTCGCCGGTGACGGCGGTCAAGGTGGCCGAGGCAGCGGCGGAGAAGGGCTGCCAGATGCTGGATGCACCCGTCTCTGGCGGCGACGTGGGAGCCAAGAACGCCACGTTGTCCATCATGGTCGGTGGCGAGCCGGAGGCGTTTGAGCAGGCCAAGCCGATCTTTGAGGCGCTCGGTACGCCGACGTTCTGCGGCCCGTCCGGCGCCGGGCAGACGGTCAAAGCCTGCAACCAGATTCAGGTTGCCCTGAACTTTATCGGCATGGCTGAAGCGTTGGTGTTGGGAGCCAAGGCCGGCGTGGATCCGGATGTGGTGGTCAAGGTGCTGAGCGGGGGATACGCGCAGACGCGGGTGATGGATGTGCGAGGCCCGCGCATCGTCAAGGGAGACTTTGAACCCGGCTTTCGGAGCCGCTTCCACTACAAAGACCTGAACATCATCCGGGAAACGGCCCGTGCCTTTGAGTGTTGCCTGCCGGCATCGGCCCTGGCGCACGAGTTGTTTAGCGCCATGCAAGCCAATGGCTGGGGCGATCTGGATCATTCGGCAGTCATCAAAGTCATCGAATCTCTCTCGAACGTGGAAGCGAGAACCAAACTGTAAATGAAACGAGGCGAGAAGTGAAAGTCTTTTGTCCTGAATGCGGCGTGCAGGGAACCCTGTCGCCTGAACGTTGGCGTTGCGATTGCGGCGGCGCGTGGGAGCAGCAAGCGCTCACCGAGTTCGACCCGAAGCTCATTGATGCAACCGATACCTCGATTTGGCGCTACCGGCTGCTGTACGGCCTGGCGTTTGAGAGGCCAGTGGTGCGCCTGGGTGCGGGATGGACACCGTTGCTCCCTGTTGTCCTGGAGGGTCGCCAGATCCTGCTCAAACCTGAATATTTCGCGCCTACGGCTTCCTTCAAAGACCGGGGTACGGCGGTGATGATCAACATCCTGGCTCACCAGGGGGTGACGCACGTGGCCGATGATTCGTCGGGCAATGCGGGCGCGTCGGTGGCGGCCTATGCCGCCCGGGCTGGCATGCGCGCCGAGATCTTTGTGCCGGCCTACGCCTCGCCGGCCAAGCAGGCACAGATCGCCGTGTACGGTGCTCAAGTGCGGCCGGTTCCCGGCCCTCGCCTCAACGCCAAGTTGGCTGCGCTGAAGGCGGTCGAGCGCGGTGTCGTGTTGGCTTCGCACGCGTACCACCCCGGCTTTGTACTGGGACAGCAATCAGTAGCCTGGGAGTTGTGGGAACAACTGGACCGCCGCGTGCCCGACTGGTATGTGGTGCCGGTTGGACAGGGTGTGCACCTGCTTGGGGTGTGGCTTGGTTTCAAGCGGCTGCAAGCGGCGGGACTGGTCGACCGACTTCCAAAGCTGGTTGCGGTTCAAGCGGCGGTGCTGGCACCGCTGTGCCGGGCCTTGGAAGCAGGCCTGGAAACAGTGCCGGTCGTCGAACCGACGACTCCCAGCGTGGCAGAGGGTCTGGCCATTGCCGAACCGGTGCGCGGGCGGCGGCTATTGCAGGCGCTTCGTGAAACCGGCGGCACCTGTGTCACGGTGGAGGAAGAAGCAATTCAGGCAGCGCAACACAGATTGGCGCGACTCGGCTTCTATGCTGAGCCGACGAGCGCTACAGTTATTGCTGCGCTACCGACGGTGTTTGAAATGGCAAAGCCCGATGAGACCATTGTCGTCCCACTGACCGGCAGTGGCCTCAAGGGATCGCCCTCCCTCGGATAGTGGTGTACCTTGGAGCTGCGGATAGTTCGCAGCGGCCATTTTCCAGGAATTTGCCGATCGAACCTCCTGGTGAGGACAACGCAGAAAGGGCAGTGTGTTATGATCGAGTTTGACGTTTACGTTGACTATGTTTGACCCTACGTCTACCGGGCCACGGAGTGGCTACACAACATCCAGGCGGCATTGCCGGGACAGCTTCGGATCAACTGGTGCCATTTTTCACTGCACCAGATCAACTATCGAGGCGAGGATGACTGGAAGATATGGGAGCAGCCTTTGACAGGCCAGGGCTGGGAAAAGGAACGCTATGCGGCATCCTTGCGGGCTTTTTGGGGCGCCGAGGCTGCCCGGCGGCAAGGTGAAGCGGCACTGCAGCGTTTTCACAGGGCGCTGCTGCGCCGAGCATACGAAGATGGCATGGCCCTGGCAGAATCTGAAACCTTGTCGGTTGCGGCCAGCGACGCCCACCTCGATGCAGCAAGATTTCAGGAGGTGCTTGACGATCCTTCCTGTCTTGATCGCCTGGCCCAAGACCATACGAGGGCTGTGAGCAGGGGGGTGTTCGGAACGCCGACTTTTGTCTTCCCTGCCGCGGAGCCAGCCTACTTGAAACTAGCACGGGTGCCTACGCCGGAGGAGTCGCTCAATTTTTGGGAGGCATTTCGCAGCACAGTCGCCGACAGACCCTATGTTTTGGAGATCAAACGGCCCCACTGATTGTGATCAAGGAAACCGTGACGCAAGGTGACCGGCATCTCGGCAAGTCCGAAATCCATGGCTGCCTGTGATGCCGGTCATGACGATAAGGCATTCTTCTCCGTCTTTTGCGGATAGTGATATGGCATCTTGAGTGGTGCTGCTATGCTTCAGCAGCCCTTGGGCCATCCGCTGTCGAAGATCTGGGTGAGGTCATTTGATGAATCATTTGACAAAGACGCAAGAGTGTGCTAAACTGACCATGGAATAGCATTCCACCTCTGCAATGGTGCAGCCTTCAATTGAAATCATTCCACTATCGCCGAAACCTCATCTGACTTTCTACTGGTCAACTCACCAAGATCCTATCCTAGATGGTCACTTTCTAGGAGGGTGGCCTGGGAATCTTGTAAGACGAATGAAGACTTTTCTCAGATAGCTGGAGGGTCTATTGGTTCCCCGGTTATTGATCTCCAACTCACTCTAAACCCTGGTCTCCTTACCTCCCTGTACTGTCCGATTTCTTGGTTCGTCTATCTGAATTCTATTCTCCCAGAAAGTCCTTTGACCTCCTGCCCTGGGAGTTCCAGGGTCAGCATGGCCAAGCCATAGATCACAAACAGCATCCTGACCCTTGTCCTGCGCTTCTGAGGGTGCCCCGTATGTAGTGGCAAGTTCTTGTGTCGAAACTATTGCGAAACTGGTCTGCTCTGAGGAAAGTATTGGAACACTGCATCGCAGCCAGTGGGAGCAGGCTCACCCTTGAGAACAGTAGCATGTCCACGACGGTTCAGGCCATTGAACGCGCAATTGATGTGTTGTTCTCGCTGGGCGCAAGCACGGCTGAGCTTGGCTTGGCTGAAATTGCCGATGGCGTGAACTTGCCCAAGAGCACGGTGCACAGAATCCTGGTTGCGCTGTGCAACAAATCAATGGTACGGCAGGATCCCTCTACACAGCGTTATGCGCTTCACCCAAAGGTCTTGGAACTTGGCAGCTTATTTCACGCCCAGGTGGATCTCATCACCATCGCCCGGCCGTTTCTGGATCAGCTTCGAGATCAGTTCAAGGAAACGGCTGTCCTGGCCCTACGCACAGGTTTCACTTTTACCCACGTCGCCTACTCTCCCAGTCCACACGAACACCGCATCACGCCGGTCATTGGCGTGCAATTCCCTCTCCATTGGGGGGCTTTTGGAAAGGTGATTCTGGCCAGTCTTTCTGCGGCAGAGATGGCGACTTTTATCAATGGTGAGGAGTTGATACCGGCCACAGCCAAGACCATCACGGATCCAACTTGTCTGGCCGCTGAACTGAAAGGTTGCCAGGGCAGAGGGTTTGTGATGAGTATCGGTGAGAGAGTGCCTGGTGTTTTTGCTTTTGCAGCGGCGATCGAGAGTAGCAGGACCAACCCCGTCGGTGCCATAGGACTGACTGGACCCGAATCAAGACTTCGACAGGTTGATCAGGACAGCGTCGTCCGGCAGGTCAAGGCTGCGGCCCGAAGCCTGTCTGGCGCTCAGTTTGGGCACTCGGTCTCAATCCAACCTATGGGGGTGCGGGAACAGCTCACCCCTTGATCTGAACGCAGATCTGTTATTCACAGGACATTCGCAACTAAAAACGCTATGCGGGGAGGACAATCATGGCCAAGACAATTTTAGAGACAGTGCAGCAGTGTGAGGACTTTGTGCGAGGTTGTACGGTTATGGGGACCGGTGGAGGGGGTGCCCCGGAGCGAGGGATGCAGTTGCTGTCCAGTGCACTGGAGTCTGGGAACAAAGTCGCCTGGATAGATGTGGAAGACATCTCTGACGATGGCTGGACTGCCTCTACATTTGGGATGGGCTCTATTGCACCTCAAACCGAAGAGACGCGGAAAGAGATTGAGCGCATGGGGCTGAAGCCAGCTGACATCGACTTTAGTCTCTCCATTGAGGAACTGATGCGCTTCTCCGGTGTCCAACTAGAGGCTTTGGTGCCTGTAGAGTTGGGTGGTTCGAACTCGGCCAACCCCCTGGTGTTTGGTGCGCAGTTGGGACTGCCCTGCGTCAACGGAGATTACGCCGGGAGGGCCATCCCAGAGATCGAGCAGACCACGCCGGTCCTGGCAGGTAAAGCACTGACACCCTTGTCGAGTGTGGACCGTTGGGGAAATGTCTGTTTCATCAAGGAGGCGGCTGGCCCGGCGATGACTGAGCGCATAGGGAAAATGCTCAGCGTGGCGGCTTTCGGCGGCTGCCTGATGACGGGCTACTTGATGCAGGGCAGGGAGATGAAGGAGGTCATCGTCCCGGGCACATTGACCATGTGTCTCGAGTTGGGCAGACGGATACGCGAGGCCCGAGAAGCGGGCAAAGACCCAGTCGAAGCCATTGTGAGCTTTACCAATGGCTGGCTTCTCTTCCAGGGCGAGGTGGTGGACAAGGAATGGGAAGACCGGGGTGGTTACATGTATGGCACGAACCATTTGAAGGGCCTGGGCAGGTTTGAAGGGCACAAGATGTCGGTGTGGTTCAAGAACGAAAACCATATCGTTTGGAAGGATGACAAGCCCTTTGTGACCAGCCCGGACATCATCGCGCTGGTAGAATTGGAGACGGGGGAGCCCAAGACCAACACGGCTATCTCGGTCGGGGATCGCATGGCCGTCATCGGGGTGAAGGGCCTGGGTGCTTTCCGCACCCCTGAGGGGTTGAAGGCTCTGGGTCCGAAGCATTTCGGATTTGACATCGCCTACGTGCCGATTGAAAAAGCCATCTGACTTGCCTGAGCAAGGAGGTATTTCGTGACCTGGATAGACAGAACGCGCATTGAGCAGAGTGTGCTCAATATGTTCCAAGTCAATATGGGCGTGCGTAAGAAAGAGAAATTGCTGGTGGTTACCGATCCACCTTTGCTGCCCCACTGGCAGGGGGAGGGATCGGAGCAGGTGGCAGCTATGGCCGAGCGCGCGCTGTTGGCCCGGATCGTCGCAGATATTGCCGCTGATAACTTGGGGGACTGTGAAGTGGACTTTTTTGCCTACCCGCCCGTCGCCCAATCCGGCGCGGAGCCGGGGGAGGAGGTGGCGGCAAGAATGGGGGCGGCCGATGTCGTCATCGCCATTACCAATCGCTCTCTGTCACACACCGATGCCCGGGTGCAGGCTTGTGAGGCCGGGGCGCGGGTGGCTAGCATGCCTGGTTTCTTGACACGCATGTTCTATCCGGACGGCCCGATGGCTGCTGACTATGACGAGGTGGCCCGACTGTCGAGGCTCTTTGCGGAACGGCTGACCCGTGCGAGCGAAGCTGTGATCCTGTCCCGTGCGGGCACGGATGTGGCCTTGAACCTGAAAGGGCGTGACGGACTGGCCGATCACGGGCTCTTTACTCGGCCCGGGGATTTCGGCAACTTGCCGGCAGGGGAAGCGTATATCGCTCCTGTCGAGGGAACAGGACAGGGAAAGCTGGTGGTGCCGGCCGGCTGGTGGCATGGGATGACAGAGGAGATGACGGTTCTCTTTAGAGATGGATTGGTCTACAGAGTCGAGGGGGGCGGCAAGGTCGGGGAGCGGTTGCTGTCGCTGCTTGGTCTTGAGGAGGGCATGGCGCGCAACGAAGCGCGTTGCAACCTGGCGGAGTTGGGCATTGGCACCAACCCGTTTGCTCGCTCGGTCGAGAGCGGCCTTGAGGCCGAAAAGATCAAGGGCACCATCCACATCGCCATGGGGGACAATGCGCATATGGGGGGCACGGTCTCGACCGACCTGCACTTTGACATGATCATCCCCCAGGTGGACCTTTTCCTCGATGGGGAAAAGATCATCGAGGATGGGGAATGGTTGCTTGGATGAGGAACTGCATCGTTATCTCAGCTGCAACTTACAGCGGATGACATAAAAGGGAGGGGGTACAATGTCTCGCCAACAGTTGTCTTTGGTTCAGGACTGTGAGGATTTCGTTCGAGGTTGCACTATCCTAGGCACCGGTGGGGGGGGACCACCAGAGCGAGGAATGCAGCTCTTGTCGGGCGCACTGAAAGATGGCCTGACCATTGAATGGATTGACCCGGCCGACGTGCCGGATGACGCCTGGACGGCGACGGCCTTTGGCATGGGGTCAATCGCACCGATCTCGTCGGAGACAGAGGCAGAGATCGCGCGACTGGGTCTTGTCGAAAAGGTAGAACGCATGAGGGCGATGGAAGTCGCCATCCAGGAACTCGAAGCGTACACCGGCCGGAAAATTCAAGCCATTGTGCCGGTCGAACTCGGCGGTAGTAATACCCCTGGCCCTTTGGTCAACGGCCTGCGCCTCGGTATCCCCGTCGTAGACGGGGACTATGCCGGCCGCGCTATCCCCGAGGGGGTGCACACCACCCCACATCTCTTTGGCAAAGCCAGTTGGCCTGTGTCAAGTGTAGACCGCTGGGGCAACGTGTGCATCATCAAAGAAGCACAGAAGGCTGCCATGATGGAGCGGATCGGCAAGATGCTGGCCGTGGCGGCCTATGGCAGCTGCGCCATGGCTAGCACGCTGCTGTCAGGTCGGGAGATGAAAGAGATCGTTGTGCCGGGGACCTTGACCAAGTGCCTGGAACTGGGCCGGACGATTCGCCTGGCCAGAGAAGAAGGCGACGACCCGGTCATGGCTGCCGTCCAGTTTCTAGAGGGGTGGCTGTTGTTCAAGGGTGAAGTGACGCGCAAGGACTGGGAAGACAGAGGCGGCTACATGTACGGCACGACGCACCTGCGGGGCGTCGACGAGTTTAAAGGGCACACCTTCAAAGTGTGGTTCAAGAACGAAAACCACGTCGTGTGGAAGGACGAGAAGCCCTTTGTCACCAGCCCGGATCTGGTCTGCCTGGTGGATGCACAGACGGCGGAGCCGAAAACGAACACCCTTCTTGCTGCGGGAGATCGGATGGCGGCTATCGGCGCCAAGGGCCTAGAGGCGTTCCGCAGCGAAAAGGGATTAGAGGCGCTAGGCCCCTCTCACTTTGGGTTTGATATCGAATATGTCCCCATGGAAGATAGGCTGGGTAGGTGAACACTGATCCGCACGACGAGCGGCTTATCCGAATCGAGATCCATTACAGGTAATGAAAAAGGAGGCAGCATGCGAATCCGCGTTGTGAGTCCCGTGACTATGCGTCGAGCCCCTGGTGTCTCTATCCGTAGCGAAGATAAGAAACGCGGGGTGGTCGTCGAGAATGTCACAGTGCAGAAAGGTCCAGCAACTATCGAGTCCGAGTTCGATGAGGCTCTGGCTGTGCCAGACACCATCGCCAAGGTCTGCGATGCCGAGCGCGATGGGTGTGACGCTGCTGTCGTAAACTGCTTCGCAGACCCTGGAGTCAAGGCAGCGCGCGAAGCGGTAAGCATCCCCGTCCTGGGGCCGGGCGAGTCAGCCATGCATCTTGCTACCATTCTTGGCGATAGCTTTTCCATTGTCACCGTCTTGGACACTGTCGTTCCGACGATCCGCAATCACGCCCGTCTCTACGGTGTAGCAGATCGGCTGACCTCCGTACGTTCTGTGAATATCCCGGTGCTAGATTTGCACCAGGACGAGGTCAGATTGCGCGCGGCCCTTGTCGAGGAATCCGTACGGGCTGTAGAGGAAGACGGTGCCCACGTCATCGTCTTGGGCTGCACAGGCATGACTGGCCTTGCCAAGGATGTGCAGGAAGGCCTGGTCAGTCGTGGCATCAGGGATGTTCCAGTCCTTGATCCTCTCGAATCTGCCATCAAACTTGCGGAGGCGCTGGTCAGCCTGGAAGTCGCTCACAGTAAACGTACCTACCCCTACCCCCCAGTCAAGGAGATCATTGGCTACGATGACGTTCGAGTGGAGCGAGGATGAAAGCGGCGCAGGAGAGGTGGTAAAGACTGCGATGGCTAGGGGGCGAAAACCTCTCTGAGGAACAGGACTGTGTTAACAAAGTAGTATACGTAAATCCACAATAGGGATACCCCACCCCAGGCGAGGGCATTGGACGGTTCTATTTGCCAGGTCCATGTAGCGTAGAGAACTACTAAAGTCGCAGTGCTAAACAGGACCCAGTGGGTCGCTTGGTCGATGTCTACCGGCGATTGACCAAGAAGGCCACTGATGGGGTGGATGGTGATGGCGAAAACGACAACGAACAGCGCGAAAGGCACCCAGGGGGATTTGAGGTTCAGTGGTTTTGCCACTGCAAGGCAAAAGATCACAACGGCTGGTCCAACGATCAGGAACTTGCCAGCGTTGATTGCCATGGCAATGGCGGTCACTAGAAGGCTTGCTCCTAAGGCATAAAGGAGATTGAGCCAACCATTCTGTCCACTGAAACCCAGGCGTTGCCAGTATGAAACGGGTGCGGGATCGATATCGTTCATGTACATTAGGAAGCAAGCCTGTTCGTCAGTATGTTGTTGCCAGAAAAGGTGCTTGCCCTGTCCACCGTCGGTGAGTATCGTAGGTTTCCAGGCACTGGTGTGGGAGTAGGTGAGCCGTGTCATCTGGCTCACAGGGTTGCCTAGAGTGTCAAATCGGCTATGAAAAACTTGCAATTGGGGCTTGTACCGATTAGTAGCTGTCCAGATGAATTCCAGCCATCCGCCGTCTGTCGCTAGGCTCATCTGCGAGTAGTCGGGAATAGCGGTCAGGACAGGCTTTAACGGAGCAATCTCTCGTCCCCACAAATCAATCTTGGTGTAAAAGGCTCTATCCCACTGTGCTCCGAAAAGATACAGGTTGCCTTCACCATCGCTATCTAGGGCTATCGGAATGTCTTCGCCGCGTGATTTTCCGCTTATGATGGGCTTTGGTTCGGTGGCGGGCTCACCACCTGGACGATACATCTGGTGAATCAGTTGTCTGCTGAAGCCGTTGTCTTCAAAGTAAAGCATGTGGAGGCGGTCACGGTTTGCCGCAATCATCGGTTCATATTTGAATATGGGGCTGGCTGTCAAAAGCCTGTCGGTGAAGACCACTTTATCCCGACTGTCCAGTCTGGCCAGATTGACCTCGTAGTTGCCCTGTCGCCTGTTCATCCAGACGACATAGATGTTGCCCACACCATCACCGGACAGGGCTGCACCTTCCATGAAAGTTGTGGTTGTGGCAAGCACCCTGGGGACATCTTCCGCCCTTGCCATCAGCAGTCTATGAGAAACGCCGTCCCCTTCAATCCATAATAGAAGAGCAGTGTCATCGTTGGCCAGGATCATTGACGGCTTCACTGCTTCCAGACCTTGGTGGGATAAGCGAGTCGGTTCTACTATAAAGTCTCCCTGGAAATTGATTTGCGCATAGAAAACTTGTCTGGTGCCTTTTTCTTTTTGCCATACCAGATGGATGCGATCTTGACCGCTAATGACAGCTTTGTAGGGACTGTTGCAGTCAACAGAGTTGATGGGTTGGACCTTTGACCAACCAACGGCATAGACGGATGGAGGAGAGTGGATGACCAGGCTGGCGACTATTCCAGCGGCAAGTATGAGAGAGATGACGGCAATTGATGGATAGCTTTTCACCGATCGACTGTTCATGTTTTCATTCTTGCATCGCCCTTGAATGCTTATCTCAGCATCCTGATGGTGATGCTTGGAGTTCCGATTTTTGGGATACACTGTGAGTGTACCATAAATCCCTCACTCAGGCAACAAGAAGGGAGGTCATAGAAGGAACCGAGCTCAAATTCAACACTGTGCTGAATTCAATTGTTGTCACTGGTGCCCAGAACCAGTTTCCAAGGAGGGAAGCGACATGAAGATCCGAGTAGTGACTCCCATAGTCACCAAAGACTTTGTTACGCCAGAGGCTGCAGAGGAATATGCTGCAGCAGTTGGCCTGGAGCACGAGGTGAGCGTGGTCGCCATTGATAGGGGACCTGCCTCAATCGAATCCGAGTACGATGAGGCCCTGGCGGCGCCAGATGTCATCGCCAAAATTTGCGAGGCGGAGAAGGATGGTGTTGATGCCGTGGTGATCAACTGTTTTGGGGACCCGGGGATGAAGCCAGGTCGCGAGGCAGTAGCCATCCCGGTCGTCGGTTCTGGTGAGGCCTCTATGCACCTCGCGGCCGGTTTGGGACACAAATTCTCGGTGGTGACCGTCCTCGAGAATGTGCTGCCTATGCTTTACAACGAGTGCAAGCTATATGGCTTGGAGGGCAAAACGGCCTCGGTGAGATCTGTTGATATCCCCGTCCTTGACCTACACGTATTAGATCAAGAGAAACTGGCCAAAGCTCTGGTCAGCGAGTCCATTAAAGCCATTGAGGAAGATGGAGCGCACGTTATCGTCCTGGGCTGCACGGGAATGACCGGGTTGTCCGAGGCGGTGCGAGAGGGTCTAGCCGAGCAGGGATATGACATACCGGTGGTCGATCCCTTGATCGCCGCTTTGAAGACGGCTCGGATCCTGGTGGAGATGGATCTGACTCACAGCAAGAGAACTTTTCCCTATCCGCCAGAGAAGGAGATCGTCGGTTATGACATCCCGAGGCCCCTGCCCGTAGGATGATTTGACGCTACAGGATAAAGGGGAACTGTTGTCGTTTTCGTGAAGAGGAAGGGAGGTGAGGAAAAAAGAATAGAACGAGGCTGATTGACGGTATCTGTAGAATCTAGAATCAAGGAAGGATAGCAAAGCTGCCGAGAAGGAGGAAAGAAAATGCTTCAAAAAAAGCAGTTGCTGAGGATCGCTGTTCTGCTGATGGTAGCCGTTGTGCTGCTTCCCGTTTCAGCCTGCAAGCCCGCCGCTGAGCCGATGGCTACGCCACCTCCCGAGGTGGAGGAGAAGGTGGAGGAGGGATACGGCCCCGACAGGCCGATGATTGTCAACTGGCAGAGAAGTAGCGACCCACCGACTTGCGACCCGGCCTTTGGCGCTACTGTCTCCGGGGGCATAGAGATCGAGTGGAACGTTTACGACACCCTGATCCAATATGAGGGGGAGACGGATAAGCTCATCCCCGGTCTTGCAGAGTCCTGGGAGGCCTCACCTGACGGCAAGTCCTACACCTTTCACCTGCGCAAGGGGGTCAAGTTCCACAACGGCGACGAGTTCACCGCCGAGGACGTAAAGGTGGCGATGGATCGAGCCTTGGCTGCGGACGCCACGCCGGGGCTCTACTGGGAGCCCGTCGAGAGCATGGAGATCATCGACGACTACACCGTAAAAATGAACATGAAATTCCCCTATGGCCCCTGGCCCACTGTGATGGCCGGGTCACGGGGCATGTACATCGGTCCCTCCAAGAAATCGGTCGAGGAGCACGCCACGGCAGACGATCCCTGGGCCTTTGACTATTTCCAGGATCACGAGAACGGCACCGGCCCCTGGGTGATGGAGAACTGGGAGCGCGACGTCAAGATAGAATTCGTCAGGTTCGACGACTATTGGGGCGGCTGGGAAGGAAAGCACGCTGACAAGCACGTCTTTCTCATCGTGAAGGAAGATGCCACCGCAAGGTTGATGCTGGAGAAGGGGGACCTTGACGTGTATATTCCCAACAACCCAGCAACGGCTGTCGAGCTGCAGAAGAACCCCGACCTCGAGGTCAGAGCAACGCCGTCCTACATGTTGTTCTACCTGCACATGAACATGCACAAGCCGCCCCTCGACGACGTGCGGGTTCGATACGCCTTTGCCTACGCCTACGACTACCAGGCCTGCCTCGATGACCTCTACCTGGGCTTCGGCAACGTAGGGGGTCGTAGCCCGCTTCCCGAGACAATGTGGCCCAGGGTGGAGGATATGGAGCCCATATTCACCTACGATCTGGACAAGGCGAGGGAGCTGCTGAAGGAGGCCGGCTGGGAGGACAGGGACGGCGATGGGAAGCTCGAGGACGCGGATGGCAACGACTTCCCGACTGTAGAGATGATGATCATGGACCTGGAAATCCGACGGTTGATGACAGAGTTGTGGATGGACGGCCTGAGGAAGCTAGGCATAGAGATGACGGCCGAATATGTGACCTGGCCGGTCAACGATGCCGCGGGCTCAAAGCCGATCGGCGAGAAGCCCTATCACTTGTCGGGTTACTCAGCCTGGCCTTCTTTCCCCGATCCGGACGACACTCTCAAGAACTTTCACTCCAACGAAGCAGAAGGGGGCTTCAACTGGGCTGGCTACGTCAACCCCGAGGTGGACAGACTCCTGGAGGAGGGAAGGGCCACCCTCGACCATGACAAGCGGGTTGAGCTGTACACCGAAGCGGTCAGGATCATCCAGAGGGACGCATCCACCGTCTTTGCAGTGGAAGTAAATATGATCCAGGCGTATCGCAAGTGGGCGAAGGGCTGGATCGTCAACCCCGGCTTGCAACACGTCCAGATATTCTACCCGGTCTACATCGAGGGCCGACCGCCCGAATTCGACCATTTAGACTAACATGGCCGTTTGAGTTAGACACCAATTGCCGGGAGATGCCTCCCAGGAGAGGCTCTCCCGGCAACTTGCCATTGCTGCTGAGCTCTTTCTCATTTCCCTCACCTTGATCAAGAAAGCTGACCCGCTCCGGGAGGGTCCGTGACCCGATTGCCGGTCATGGACTGGCTGAGAGCAGGTTTATGCTTTCCTAACCCACAAGAAAGGAGAGTCATGAGGTTATACCAATTCGTAGCAAGAAGACTGTTACTTCTCGTCCCGGTGCTGCTCGGGCTATCGTTGCTGACTTTTACCATAAGCCATCTTATCCCCGGCGATCCGGCCAGGATGCTGGCCGGAATGGAGGCCAGAAAGGAGGCGGTCGAGAGGATAAGGCGCAAATGGGGCTTTGACAAGCCAGTACACGAGCAATATATCATCTACATGAAGGGCCTTTTTCACGGCGATATGGGCATTTCCAGCCATACGCGGCATCCAGTGGCGGAAGACCTGAGGTTGTTTATCCCAGCCACGGCTGAACTGGCCCTTGCCGCTCTGTTGATCATGTGTCTCCTGGGCATCCCGTTGGGCGTCACGGCGGCGGTGCATAAGGACAAAGTTCTGGATCATGTGACCCGGCTGGGGGCCCTGGCTGGGGTATCCATACCTTCTTTTTGGCTCTCCCTCATATTCCAATTCGTATTCTACAGGACCCTCGACTGGTTGCCTTCTGGAGGCCGCATCGCTCAGGGGATTGCGCCACCCGATCGCATAACAGGGCTTTTTTTGATTGACAGCCTGCTGACCGGTAATTCGGAGGCCTTCTTTAGCAGCCTCGAGCACATCATCATGCCGGCCACCGTGCTGGGCCTTGCTGGCCTGGCGGCCGTCACCAGGATGGGGAGGGCCAGCATGTTGGAGGTGCTGACCAAGGATTACATCAAGGCGGCCAGGGCCAAAGGGCTCTCAGAACGGAAGGTCATCTACAAGCACGCCTTGAGGAACGCCTTGATCCCGGTGACCACTGTGGTAGGCATGTGGACCGGAGCGTTGCTGGGGGGCGCTTTTGTGGTGGAGTATATTTTCTACTGGCCAGGAATAGGTTATTATGGCACCGCTGGCATCGTGACTGCCGACTTTACCTCCACCGTGGGGGTGGCATTGTTTGTGGGGGTGGTTTTTGTGCTGGCCAACCTGGTCGTAGATGTGCTCTATATGTTTCTCGATCCCAGGATCAGGTACGGTTGATGGAAGCGCTCAAGTCTACCGCAGCCAGGGCCCCTGGCTCGCCACCTCGGGATCGGGGGACGATCAAGAACCACGGAGAGGGAGTCGAAAAGTGAGTGATAGCAATAGCGAGATGAGGAGCAGGGATGTGGCAGCAGACCTGAGGGCTGGCTATCGGAGGTGGAGGGCCGACATCGAGCCGAAAGTGAGAGAGATTCGTTTCTCTCTCGGTCTCATTAGGAGAAATCCGCTGACGATGACCGGCTTGAGTATCTTTGTGCTGCTGGTATTGGTGGCCATCTTTGCCCCTCAGATAGCCCCCTACGATCCCTACGACGTGCAGACGCGCCAAAAGTTCACTGCCCCAGGTGCCGAGCATCTCTTTGGCACGGACGAGATGGGAAAGGACGTATTCAGCCGGGTAGTGTGGGGCTCCAGGATAACCTTGCGCGTGGGATTTATGGTCATCGTGGCTATCTCCCTCATAGGTGTGCCTCTGGGGGCAGTCTCAGGGTATCTGGGGGGGAAAGTGGATACGGTCATCATGCGCCTGGGGGACATCTTTCTGGCCTTTCCCCGCCTGGTACTGGCCCTGGCCCTGGCCGCGGCCCTGGGTGGAGGGATTAACAATGCCATCATTGCTATCGCCATCCCGGGCTGGCCTTGGTATGCCAGGTTGATACGAGGCACGACCCTTGCCATACGGGAGGAACAATATGTAGAGGCGGCCAAGGCTTCGGGCACGGGGACGTGGCGCGTTATATTCCAACACATTCTGCCGAATTGCATTGGCCCCTGGATGGTCCAGGCGACGATGGATATGGGCTGGGCGATTATGACTGCCGCCATGCTAGGTTTCCTGGGTATAGGCGCTAGACCCCCCGAACCAGAATGGGGTCTTATGGTTGCCAGCGGGCGCCCGTATTTCATGGACTATTGGTGGATCTCGGTCTTTCCGGGAGCAGCCATTTTTGTGGTTGTTTTGGGCTATAATCTGACGGGCGATGGGCTGCGAGACGTCATAGATCCACGCATCAGACGAAGGTGAGATGAAACATGACAGAGCAAGAACCGCTGGTAAGCATAAGGAACCTAAGGGTCAATTTTAACACCTATCAGGGCGTGGTCAAGGTGCTCAATGGCATAGATTTGGACATTCATGAGCGAGAGGTGATTGGGCTGGTGGGTGAAACGGGATGCGGCAAGTCGGTCACTTCCCTGGCCATTCTACGCCTGATCGATTATCCAGGGGAGATCGTGGAAGGGGAGGTGTGGTTCCAGGGTAATAATCTTCTCGAGTTAAGCGAAGAGGAGATGAGAGACATTCGAGGCAACCGTATCGCCATGATCTTCCAGGACCCGACTACCTACCTAAATCCGGTTTTTAACATCGGAGATCAAATCGCTGAAGCCATCGCCCTGCATCAGAGGCATCTTTTTGTCGGAAGGGAAGCCGAGAGGTCTTCCCCCTTCCGGAGGAGTGGCTTCGATCAGGCCGTTAAGGAAAGAGTGATCCAGGTGCTCCAACTGGTTAGGATGCCGGATCCGGAAAAAGTTATGAGACAGTATCCTCACGAATTGAGCGGTGGGATGAAGCAGCGCTGTATGATTGCCATTGGACTCTCATGCAACCCAGATTTGCTCATCGCTGATGAGGCGACTACCAACCTAGACGTCACCATACAGGCCAAGGTTCTTGACCTGATGGTGGCTCTCAGGGCAGAGACAGGCGCATCAATGGTCATGATCACCCATGACATGGGCGTGGTAGCTGAGACATGCGACAGGGTGGCAGTCATGTATGCTGGTGACATCGTCGAGGAGGCTGATGTCATCTCGCTGTTTGACCGACCCAGTCACCCCTACACAATGGGACTGCTGGAAGCCATCCCCAAACTGCACTATGAAGAGGATGAGGAACTAAGGACGATACGTGGTACGGTACCTAACCTGATAGATCCGCCACCTGGCTGTCGATTTCACCCTCGCTGTTTGCATGCGACCGAGATTTGCCAGCAAGAGAAACCTCGAAGAACCCGGCTAGGACCAAGTCACTTTGTTGCCTGCCACCACGTGCATGAGATTCACCGAACGTAGTGAGGAGGTCGCTCTATGTCCGAAGCGCTATTGTTAAAGCTTGAGAATGTGCAGAAGTACTTCCCTGTGACCGGTGGTATTTTAGGGCAGACCGTTGGCTACACTCAGGCCGTCGACGGCGTAAGCCTAGGGATCGAAAAGGGGAGGACCTTGGGTCTGGTAGGCGAGTCGGGGTGTGGCAAAACGACTTTGGGAAGAGTTGTCCTGCGTCTAATTGATGCCACAGGGGGAGACATCTATTTTGAGGAAGTCAATCTACAGGAGCTGTCCACAGCAGAGATGCGAGGACTGAGGCGCAATTTGCAGATCGTCTTTCAGGATCCTCAGTCATCCTTGAACCCGCGAATGACCGTCAAAGCCATCGTTGGCGAGCCGCTGGTCGTACAAGGGGTCGCAAAGGGAGCAAAGCTATACGAAAGGGTGTTGGCCTTGCTCAAGAAAGTGGGTCTGAGCGAGGATCACCTTAACCGATTCCCCCATGAGTTCAGTGGAGGGCAGAGGCAGCGCATCGGAGTTGCCAGGGCCCTGGCTCTCAATCCAAAGTTCATCGTCTTAGACGAACCCACCTCCTCACTGGACGTGTCCGTTCAGGCTCAGATACTGAACTTGCTGAAGGATTTGCAGGCAGAGTTGGGTCTTACTTACTTGTTCATCTCACATGATCTAAGCGTGATCAAGTACATGAGCGACAGGATCGCTGTGATGTACCTGGGCAGAATTGTGGAGGAGGCTGAAAAGGGGGTCCTCTTCAAAGAGCCATTCCATCCGTATACTCAAGCTCTCCTCTCAGCCGTTCCTGTCCCTGATCCACACCTTCGGAATAGGGAGAAGATCATCTTGGAAGGCGATGTGCCAAGCGCAATCAATCCACCCTCGGGGTGTAGATTTCATCCACGTTGTCCTTATGTCATGGAGAAATGCTCGCAGGAGGAACCAGAGTTCGGTGATATGGGTGACAAACACTTTGTGGCTTGTCACCTTGTCTCTGTGTAGGTCAGTAGTGTGCTTCTAAAACACGGCCCCTGAGTTTCGCTGGTGCTCTTGTCAGGTGCTGAGACCGCACAGCCCCGAAATGCTGTCCTTCTCGCTGTTCGCAGGCGGAGTCCCCGATATTGGAAGTCGTGCTCAGTCACGAGGTCAGCGGGGGAAATCATTCTTGAGGAGACATCTCTACGCTGGCCGATTTGCGCCTCGTTGTCCAGAGGTCATGCCGTCAGCATGTCATACGGTTGAACCGATGCTTACAGAAGTGGAGTCGGGCCACTGGACGGCCTGTCACGTCTAGGCATCGCCGCAACCATGCTTCTCCCCAACTCCACCCTCGGTCCTTGACACCGACCTGACGATGGCGACCGCCCCTCCACAAGATAGATGCCCCAGACTAGATCTGGGCCACGAGATGACGTCCCAGATAACTAGAACCTGGCTTCAGATCCGACCGAAATGCGGAGGCACGATGTACACGTACAAGTTTCAGTGGCCGGTCCACACCTACGTTGGCGCAGGGATCATCGATCAGATTGGGACATTAGTCCAGCCTGCTGCCGGCCGGCAACGAGCACTCATTGCCAGTGCTGCAGACACCTGGTGCCAGCCCCTCAACCAACGGGTCAGGGAACTGCTCTTGGCTGCCGGATACGAGATAGTCGAGGTGTGGTCCGAGATCGAGCCCAATCCCAGTTGGGAGACGGTCCATCAGGGAGCGGCCTTTTGCCAGGCGCAGGATATAGAGGTCATCTTTGCCGTCGGTGGTGGCTCCACCCTCGACGCCTCCAAAGTAATGGCCATGGAGGCCGGTATAGATCACGTCATCGCTGTGCCCACCACGTCCGGCACCGGTTCTGAGCTCAACGCGGCGGGGATCATCACCGACACTCAGGCCCGCAACAAGGAGATCGTCCGCGGAGTCACTCCCAGCTTTGCCATCCTGGATCCGGAACTGACATTGACCAAGCCCCCACTGCTGACGCTATTGACCGGGATCGATGCCTTTTGCCACGCCGTGGAATGTTACGTCGCAACGAACGCCAATCCCATCACCGGTTCGCTGGCGCTGACGGCGATGGAGTTGGTGGCTAGGTGGCTTCACCGAGCGGTAGAGCATGGCGACGACCTGCAGGCGCGGACGGCGCTGCTCGAGGCCAGCATGTTGGGCGGCGGGGCAATGCTCGGCTCCGGATTGGGGTTGATGCATGGTATCGGTCACCCCGCCGGGGGCTTGACCCACGACGCTCACGGGCTCGTTCTGGCACGGCTGCTTGACCCGGTTCTGGAGTTTAACGCGCCAGCCATCCCTGCCGAAAAGCTGGCGCGGATAAAACCCTTCGTGGATACCCTCCAGGCGCTGAGCCTGGAAAAGTTTCAGGTGTTGAACGTGCCCGAGGTCATGATGCGAGAACAGGACCTGCCTGAGCTGGCCGAGCACGCCTTTGGAGAACCCAACTCCAAGGTTAATCCGCGCCCCTATACCAGGGAGGACATTGTGGCCATTGCGCGCAAGAGTTTTCAGATCGTCTAGCAACTCATCGGAGAGAAAGGCCGGATGAGGCAGTCCATTGTTGTAAGATGTGGCAACCAGGATGATGATGAGGTAGTCACGCTGGGGCAAGTCCCCAGCGCGGCCTAGTTCACGATCAAGCCTAACCTAAACACTCGAGGAAAGGAGGTATGTACACATAGCCCAATCGCGTGGACTGTGTGTATCAAGACGACCATGAGAATTGGAATCGACGTCGGCGGGACGAACACGGATGCTGTGTTGATGGAAGGGCATCGCGTCATAGACTGGTACAAAACACCCACCACGCCCGATGTCAGCACCGGCATTACCACGGCACTGAAGAACGTGCTCGAGCAGACAGATACCTCGGTAGACCGGATCGATGGGGTGATGATCGGGACCACCCATTTCACCAACGCCGTCGTAGAACGGAAACGGTTGATGCCGACAGCTGCCATTCGCCTGGGCCTGCCAGCGACGGAATGTCTGCCACCGATGGTCGATTGGCCCCCGGACCTGCGGGAAGCCATCGGCAACCACACTTACCTGGCCCACGGCGGGCACGAATTCGATGGGCGCACGATTTCGACTTTCGATGAAGGGGAGATCCGGGAGATATGTGGCCAAATCAAAGACCAGGGTGTCCGTGCCATCGCTATCTCCTCTGTCTTTTCGCCGGTCAGTCCAGAGTTTGAACAACGGGCGGCCGAGATCGTTCGTGACGAGATCCCAGAGGCGACGATCACCCTGTCTTACGACATCGGGCGTATCGGCCTGCTGGAACGGGAGAACGCAGCCATCATGAACGCCTGCCTGGGTGACCTGGCGCGGGCCATCGTTCGCTCCTTCGAGGGCGCCCTGCGGGAGATGGGCATTGATGCGCCTTTTTACTTGAGCCAGAACGATGGCACGCTAATGGGCGCCGAGTACGCTGAGAAATACCCCGTCTTTACCTTTGCCTCCGGTCCTACAAACAGCATGCGCGGCGCAGCTTTTCTGTCGGGGGCGAAAGATGCGGCGGTTGTCGATCTGGGCGGCACGACCTCGGACGTCGGGATGCTGAGCGGGGGCTTTCCCAGGGAAGCCTCTGTGGCAGTGGATATCGGTGGGGTGCGCACCAACTTTCGCATGCCCGACGTGTATTCCTTTGGTCTAGGGGGAGGGAGCATCGTCAAACGGTCGCCCCTGCAGATCGGGCCTCAAAGCGTGGGCTACGAGTTAACGACCAAGGGCCTGATCTTTGGCGGATCGGTATTGACCACAACCGACATGGCTGTGGCGGGCGGGCTGGTGGACATCGGGGACAAGGAGGCCGTCGCATCGCTGGACAAAGACTTTGTCGAGACGGTGTTGGAGGCGATCCAGACCAAGATAGACGTCGCCGTTGACAGGATGAAGACCAGCGCCCAACCTATACCGGTGATCGTCGTGGGTGGGGGCAGCATTCTGGTCTCGAGACCCATCGAAGGCGCCTCGGAGATGATCAAGCCAGATCACTTTTCCGTGGCGAATGCGATTGGGGCTGCCATCGCCCAGGTAGGGGGCGAGACAGACCGTATCTTTGCGCTTGCAGAGATGTCTCGAGACGAGGCCCTGGATCAGGCAAGGCAGGAAGCCGTCGGGAGGGCGGTGGCCGCTGGCGCTGATAAAGAGACGGTGGAAATCGTAGATGTCGAAGAGGTGCCTCTGACTTATTTGCCCAGCAACGCCACCCGCATTCGCGTCAAGGCCGTCGGCGATCTGAGGCTGAGCCAGGGAGAGTAGGCGCGGTTCCTATCGCCCAGCGGTGACGTAACTGAAGGGGAGAAAACATCATGAGAACTTTTTATCCGGAGAACATTGAGGACGTGGCCTTGGGGGCGGCCGTGTTGGGTACAGGCGGTGGCGGCGATCCTTATGTCGGCAAACTGATGGCTATCCAGGCCATGCGGAAGCATGGTCCGGTGACCCTGCTCGACCTAGACGAGGTGGACGACGATAGCCTGATCGTGCCGTCGGCCATGATGGGCGCTCCCACGGTGATGGTGGAAAAGCTGCCCAAGGGTGACGAGATCATCAAGGCCTTTCAGTCTCTGGAGGCCTATTTGGGCCGCAAGATAGATGCCACCATGTCCATC
>Ga0180437_10003855_pt1 | contig 21870 bp, 17 predicted proteins | sample SS_ome_4_FD_132410 | JGI IMG/M metagenome (GOLD analysis project Ga0180437, IMG submission 132410) | Hypersaline lake sediment archaeal communities from the Salton Sea, California, USA - SS_3_D_1 metaG | ecosystem: Environmental > Aquatic > Non-marine Saline and Alkaline > Hypersaline >...
CTGATTACTGGCCAGCCCCTGCCGGACGTCAAAGGAGAGGGAACCCTGGCCCTCAACTTTGACAACTCGGCCTTCCACTCCCTGTTCCCCGTGCCGGGAACCACCCCGCCAGTTCAAGCACCTGCGCGTGTTGATCATGGAAGAAGATGGAGAGTACGGCACCGGCGACTGCAACGCCAAGATGGCTGACTGGCTCTTCATCCTGCTCTTCGCATCTTACCCCTTTGCCAAATCAGATAAGGCGTGGTATACTGGGAGAGCCATCAGTGTAGTGAGAGGAGCCAATGGGTATGTCCAATCAACCTGCGGTCGCAGAGAATCTCGACCTGGCCCTGGCCAGCCATGCTACATCAGCCAAAGCCCCAACAGCGAACAAGGATCAGAAGCTGTCCACCCTCTTTGGGATTGCCAGGATCCTGGCCACTGAGCAGGACCTGGAGACCCTGCTGCCCAAGCTCTTGGCCTGCCTCATCGAGACGTTGGAGGCAGCCGAAGCGGGTGTCCTGCTGCTCTACGACCCTTCCGACGAGCGGCTGACAGTAGCGGCGGCGCAGGGCTACGACCTCACCGCCCTGGAGCGGATCCGTCTGGCCCCCGGTGAATCCCTGTGCGGCAAGGTATTTCAGGCGGGCCAGGCCGAACTGTACCCCACCCCGAAAGCCATCGCTGCGGCCATGGCTGAGATGACGCCAGCGAACCGCGAGCTGTTCAGAGCAGCGACCACCGGTCTGAGGCAGCCGCAGAGCGCCGCCTGTATGCCGCTGATCACGGGGCAAACAAAAGTGGGGGTCCTGGTGCTGGAGAACCTGGGCCAGCCTGACAGCTTTCGGGCGGAGCTGCCCTTTTTGCAGGGCGTGGCCAACCTGGTCGCTCTGGCCATCGAAAGTGCCCGCCTGAACCAAGAACGCCAGGCCGCCCAGGTCATCGAGGAAGCCAACCGCCTCAAGTCAGAGTTGATCTCTACCCTGGCCCACGAGATGCGCACCCCGCTGACTTCCATCAAGGGCTATTCTACGGCCCTGCTCATGGAGGAATCCACCTTCAGCCCCAAGACCCAGCAAGAATTCCTGCAAATCATAGATGAAGAATGCGACGTTCTCCAAGACCTCATCCATGACCTGCTGGAGTCGTCCATCATTGACGCTGGCCTCTTGAGGCTGGAGCCCCAGCCGGTGATGTTGCCGCGCCTGGCCAAGAATCTGACCGACGACATGGCAAACCACACCCAGAAACACCACTTCCTGGTTGATTTCCCAGGCCATTTCCCCATCGTAGACGCCGATCCTGACCGCATTGCCCAGGTGTTGCGCAACCTGTTGGACAATGCCGTGAAATACTCACAAGGAGGGTTGATCGTTGTGCGGGGCGAAGTGCGCCAGGATGAGGTGGTCATCAGTGTGGCCGACCAGGGGGTGGGCATCGCCCCTGAGCACCTGAACCGGCTGTTTGAAAAGTTCTTCCGGGTCGAGTCGGGCCTGGGCCGCCGCGTCGTTGGCTCGGGTCTGGGGTTGCCCATCGCCCACACCATCGTGGAGAGCCACGGGGGTCGCATCTGGGCCGAGAGCCAGTTGGGAGAAGGCACCACCCTTTACTTCGCGCTCCCTCTGGGGGGCCTAAGTCAGCAGCTAGAAGAGCAGGTGGAAGGAGAGTCAGGATGAGCGACAAGATCTTGGTCGTGGACGACGAGCCACGGGTGGTCCGGCTGGTCAGTGAAGTGCTGAAATCAGTGGATTACCAGGTGATCGCCGCCGCCAGCGGAGAGTCGGCCATCGAGATGGTGGCTTTGGAGCAGCCCGATTTGGTTTTGCTGGATATCCTGCTTCCCCGTGGCCCGGATGGCTACGAGATATGCCGCCGCATCCGCGAGTTCTCCGAAGTGCCGGTGATCATGCTCACCGCCAAGGCCCAGGAGAGCGACGTGTTGCGCGGCTTTGACGTGGGAGCCGACGACTATCTGACCAAACCTTTCAGCGCCAAGGAGCTGGTGGCCCGGGTCAGGGCGGTCTTGCGGCGCGCCCAACGACCTGAAGAAGCGGTTACCACAACGTTGACGTGCGGTGAACTGGAGATCAATTTCGCCCGGCGCGCCGTCGAGGTACGCGGTGAAGAGGTATCGCTCACCCGCACCGAGTACGCGCTGTTGCGCCAGTTGGCCCTCAACGCCAACCGGGTCATGTTGCACCAGGACCTGCTGACGACGGTCTGGGGGCCGGAGTATCGGGACGACATTGACTACCTGCGGGCCTACATCCGCTACCTGCGCCAAAAGCTTGAAGAGAACCCCCACGAACCTCGATACATCCTCACCACGCCCGGGGTGGGCTACATGCTGGCCTGTCCAGAGGGCAAAGGGTAACATTCAGACCTCCGAGGTTTCCGAAACCTCGGAGGTCTTTTTCTAGACGGCGGCCTCGCTGATGCGGGAGCCGCCTTTTTTCATGGGTTTTTCATTTTTACCCACCCTCTTTCTATGAGTTTTTCACGGCTTTTGTGATAAAATGTACAATGCAAGGCGGTGTGATGGCTTGCGCCATCTTTTGGACCGTACTCTATAAGAGTTCCCTCATGCGCTAATAAGGTGTCTTCTATTACAGGAGGTAACAAAAATGGGACCCAATGGCGAGTTCCGCGTAAGCGAGATTGAGGAAATCATTAACAATCACCATGACAACGGCAATGACCGTGACAACGGCCACAATAGGTCATTGATGGCTGTCCTCGAGGAGATCCAGGCCCGCTATCGCTACTTACCGAAGGATGCCATGATCCTGGTCAGCGAGTGGCTGGGCGTGCCCCTCAGCCAGACTTACAGCGTGGCCACCTTCTACAATGCCTTCAGCCTCAAACCAAAGGGGAGGCATATCATCAACGTCTGCCTGGGCACGGCCTGTCACGTGCGTGGTTCCCATCGGGTACTGGAACATATTGAAAAAAAGCTCCATATCAAGCCTGGTGAAACGTCCAACGACCGAGAGTTCACCCTGGAGACGGTCAACTGCCTGGGAGCCTGTGCCTTGGGCCCTGTCGTTGTAGTAGACGGAGTCTACTCTGGCCAGATGAACCCAACCAAGGCTGCCGCTCTGTTGGAAGAGATACCTAGCAACGGGGGAGAACGATAGACAATGCCAAAGCTACACACGCCGGACGACCTGGCGCGGCTGCGTGAATCACTGAGCGTTGCTCGTGATCCCAATCGGCCCTGCATTACAGTCTGCGCAGGCACCGGCTGCCGGGTCCACGGCAGTGAGGAGGCACTAGAGGCGTTTCGCCTGGAACTTGAGCGTCAAGGACTTGATCGCAAGGTGGATTTGATGCCCACCGGCTGCCACGGTTTTTGCGAGCAGGGGCCCGTTGTGGTGATATGGCCCCAGGGCATCTTCTATCCGCGTGTAAAAACCGACGATGTACCCGAGATCGTCTCCGCGACAGTTATCAGGGGCGAAATCGTTGATAGGTTAGTCTACGTTGACCCTGGCACAGGCCAGAAGGTAGCGTACGAAAAGGACATACCTTTCTATCAGAAACAGAGACGCATCCTCCTCGATCAAAACGGTTACATAGACCCGTCCAAGATTGACGACTATATCGCACTGAGTGGATACAAGGCTCTCAGCAAGGCGTTGCACGAGATGAGCCCGGAGGAGGTCATTGAAGCGATCACCCGCTCGAAGCTGCGTGGGCGCGGTGGAGCGGGCTTCCTGACAGGGGTGAAGTGGAGTCTCTGCCGGAAGGCTCCAGGCGACATCAAGTACATTATCTGTAACGCTGATGAGGGCGATCCCGGTGCCTACATGGACCGCAGCATTATGGAGGGCAACCCCCACCGCGTGTTGGAGGGGATGATTATTGGAGCTTATACCATCGGCGCTCATAAGGGATTCGTCTATATTCGCAATGAATACCCGCTGGCAGTAAAGCACTTGCGTACCGCCATCGCCCAGGCCGAGGAGTATGGCCTTCTTGGTCAGAATATCCTGGGCTCAGATTTTGACCTCACCATCGAGATTCGACTGGGCAGTGGTGCTTTCGTCTGCGGCGAGGAGACAGCGCTGATGGCCTCCATCGAAGACCGCATCGGCGAACCACGACCACGGCCACCTTACCCTGCCCAGAGCGGACTGTGGGGCAAACCGACCAACATCAACAACGTGGAGACCTGGGCCAACGTGCCGCTCATCGTTGACCGGGGAGCTGATTGGTTCCTCCAGCTTGGCACTGAGCAGAGCGGAGGGACGAAAATCTTCTCGGTGGTAGGCAATATCAACAACACGGGCCTGGTGGAAGTGCCCATTGGGACCTCGTTGGGCGATATCGTCTTTGACATCGGTGGCGGCATCCCCAAAGGTAAAAAGTTCAAGGCCGCGCAGTTGGGTGGTCCCTCGGGTGGCTGCGTCCCCAGAGAACACCTCAACGTCCCGATTGACTACACTACACTGCAGGAACTGGGGGCCATCATGGGCTCCGGCGGCATGGTGATCTGCAATGACGACACCTGCATGGTCGAACTGGCCCGTTTCTTTTTGAACTTCGTGCAGGAGGAGTCGTGCGGTAAATGTGTCCCCTGTCGCGTGGGCACCAAGGTCATGCTGGAAGTGGTGACCCGTATCACGCAGGGCCAGGGACAGGAAGGTGACATCGAATATCTGATAGAACTGGGGGAGGAGATCAAGCGCTCCTCGCTGTGTGGCCTGGGTCAGACGGCACCCAACCCGGTGCTGTCTACTATCCGTTACTTCCGCGACGAATATGAGGCACACATCAAGGACAAACGCTGTCCGGCCGGAGTGTGTCAAAACCTGGTCTACTCCCCTTGCCAGAACGAGTGCCCGGCGGGACAGAACGTACCGGCCTATGTAGCCTTCATCGGCGAGGGGCGCTTCGAGGAGGCCTTGGAGGTGATCCTGGATCGCAACCCCTTCCCCTCAGTCTGCGGGCGGGTGTGTGATCATCCTTGCGAGGCCAAGTGCCGTCGCAGCCAGATTGATGATCCGGTGGCTGTCCGTGAACTCAAGCGCTTTGCAGCCGATTATATGGCGGCCGAGGGCATACCGTCTGCAATCTGTGACCACCTGCGGGTCGAGACAGATGGCCAGAAACCCAAGGTGGCCATTGTCGGCTCAGGGCCAGCGGGGTTGAGCTGCGCTTACTTCCTGGCACGCCTCGGCTACCGACCTACGGTGTTTGAGAAACTGCCGGTGGCTGGCGGCATGCTCGCTGTAGGCATACCCGAGTATCGGTTGCCCAAAGATGTGTTAACCCGGGAGATCGAATTCATCGAAAAGATGGGCGTGGAGATCAGAACAGGGATCTCCATCGGTGAAGACGTCACCGTGCCCGAGTTGTACCAGCAAGGTTACGAGGCCATCTTCATCGGCGTAGGGGCGCATCGCGGCAGCAAGCTGAACATCGCAGGTGAGGACTTGGATGGCGTGGTGGACGCCGTTGACTTTCTACGGGAGGTCAGCCTTAACAGTGGACAGGCCCGTGTAGGAAAGAAGGTGGCGGTGCTGGGCGGTGGCAATGCCGCCATTGACGCTGCCAGGACGGCGCTACGCCTGGGCGCTGACGAGGTCACCGTCGTCTATCGCCGCACGAGGAAAGAGATGCCAGCCCAACGCTCAGAGATTGAGGACGCCGTGGCCGAGGGAGTGAAACTTGAGTTGCTGGCCGCGCCTGCCCAGGCGATATCTCAATCAGGTGACCTCAAAGGTTTGGAGTGTCTGCACATGGGCCTGGGAGAATTCGATCGCAGTGGGCGACGGCGGCCTGTTCCGGTGGAGGACTCTCAATTCTGTCTTGACGTGGACATGGTTATCTCTGCTATAGGTCAGGTTCCAGACGCCATCTCTCTGGGCGGCTTGGGCCTGGAGCTGAATCGCGATGGCACGATCAAGGTGGATGAGGACGGCCGTACCTCTGTCCCTCACATCTTTGCTGGCGGTGATGCGGTCACAGGCCCGACGACGGTGATCTGGGCCATCGCTGCGGGTGAGCGGGCGGCAGTAGCTATTGACCAATACCTTTCCATGGACGACAGCAAGGTCCACCCCTGGCGAGCGACAAGACCGCCGGATACCCCCTTCGATCCCGAGGCTGAGCCGGCACCGTATGGCCGTCTCGAAACGGCCAGGCTGACCCCGGATGAACGACGATGTGGTTTCGCTGAGGTAGAGGCGGTATGCACCAGGGAAGCGGCAGTCCAGGAGGCGCGGCGTTGCCTGCGCTGTGAATATCGCGAGGAACAGATCGCCGAGGTTCCGGTTGAGGCTAGCGTACCGGCCATGGCTGAGGCTTAGAGCCTATCCGGAAAATGTTCGTGTAGACGATGCATGGAGGTTAAAGCGGTGATCAACATCACCATTGACGGTCGCAAACTGCAGGTCCCCGAGGGGTGGACCATATTGGAAGCGGCGCGTGAGAACGGCGTTCAGATCCCTACCCTTTGTTACCACGAGGCGCTGGAACCTTACGGCGCCTGTCGGCTGTGCGTGGTAGAACTGGAGAGAGGATCAAAATCTCAATTGGTGGCCTCTTGTGTCTACCCCTGTGAGGAGGGGGCCGTAGTGCATACGGATTCAGAGATGGTCCGCCGTTCGCGTCGTACCACGGTAGAGTTACTGATGGCCTCGGCAGCGCACATCCCGCTGATCCAAGAGTTAGCAGCCCAAGTGGGAGTCACTGAGTCGCGGGTGCGGCTCAAGCCAGACGATTGCATCCTGTGCGGTCTCTGCGTCAGAGCTTGCAAAGAGATCGTGGGCGTCAGCGCCATCAGCCTGGTGAACCGGGGCATTGACAAGAAGGTCAAACCGCCCTTCGAGATCGCTTCCAGAGATTGCATCGGTTGCAGTACCTGTGTCTTCATTTGCCCCACAGGGGCCATCAAGCTGGAGGACATCGGGGAGCCCAGGTTGGTGCACCATTGGGCTTCGGATTTTGAGGTTGTGCAATGCCGCATCTGCGGTGATCACTACCTGAGCCCCGAGCCTGTCACCGACTATGAAAGGCTCTTCGCCGAAGGAACCTAGCGAAGATTCGCCTCAAACCGACCAGGTGCGTCATTGCGAGAAGTCGAAGTCAAGGCTCATTTGATGGGTGGGTATGACTGCCTGAGAAGGCCTGGAGTCCCCAACTTGTTGGGGGTTGTCGGCAATACCCCCAACAAGTTGGGGAGTCCCTTGGGCCCTGGGAACATTCCTGGTTTGCGCTCACCCATCAAATCACGGTTGACAGAGCATTAGGTATCCCAAGAGATCAGGAGCACATAAGTGGAGACTGAAGCCAAGATAGGTGTTTTCATCTGCGATTGCGGGACAGAAATTGCCAGTTTCATAGATACCGAGGCGTTGGTGGACAGGGTGAGGGATTTGCCCCACGTCACCCTAGTCCAACGCGGATTGTACAACTGCTCCAGAGAGGGGCGAAAGAAGATTCAGCAGGCCATCGCTGAGCAGGGTCTGAATCGGGTCGTGGTGGCTGGATGTACGCCGCGCACCCACGAGCCGCTTTTCCGGGTCGTCTGTGAAGAGATGGGCTTGAGTGGCTCCCTCTTTGAGATGGCCAACATCCGCGAGCAGTGCGCCTGGGTCCACTCCAATGAACGGGAGAGGGCCACGGCCAAAGCACTGGATCTGATCCGTATGGCAGTGGCCAAAGCGGCCCTTTTGGAAGCGAGAGAGAAAGTGGAGGCCAAAGTAACACCGGCTGCCCTGGTGATCGGGGCGGGGACGGCTGGCCTCACTGCGGCCCTCACCCTGGCCAACGGCGGATTCCCCGTCAAATTGGTCGAGCGGGAGCGGGACCTGGGCGGCCTGGTGCGCAAGTTGCATGTCCTTTATCCTACGATGCAGCAGGCCGAAGAGTTCATCTCAGAGAGAATCCAGGCTGTCCAAAGCAATCCCAACATTGAGGTTCTGACTCAAGCTCGGATTCTCGATATCAGCGGTTCGACTGGCAACTACCACGTCACTGCTGGCGAGAATGGCTACAGAGCGGCCTTTGACGTGGGGGCGATCATCGTGGCTACCGGCGCCCAGCCCTCCCATCCTGATGGCCTGTTCAGATACGATGGCCGGAGGGTGATCACTCAATTTGAGCTGGAGGGCAGGCTGAAAGCAGGACCTGTGGACGCTCAGAACATTGTGATGATCCACGGTGCTGGACGTGAGGAAGCGCAACCTTACCGTTCCGGTGTGTACTGTATGCCCGTCCTCAAGAACGCCCTCCTCTTGAAGGAGACAAAGCCAGAGGCACGCATCTCCATCCTCTTCAGAGATCTGCAGAGCTTTGGCGAATGGTGCGAGGACGAGATTGTAAGAGCCCGGCAGGAGGGGATCCACTTTGTCCACTTTGGGGAGTCGAAACCTGTAGTAAAAGACGATGTGGTCGAGGTCCACGACCTGCTGGGTGGGGCTGACCTGGGCCTGCCTTACGATCTGGTGGTGTTGTCAACCCCTCTGGTGGCCTCAGACGGCGTCAGCAGGTTGGCCAGCATGTTGCACACCCCTCTAGATAACCATGGCTTCTTCCCCGACGTCCACGTCAGGCTGCGGCCACGGAACTATATGGACCCCGGCATCTACATCTGCGGGAGCGCCCACTATCCGGCCGATACCAACGAGAGCCTGTTCCAGGCTTACAGTGCAGCCTCCAAGGCCCTGCATCATCTGTCGGCCGGTGTGGTGACCAGCGAGGCCCCGGTGGCGGTAGTAGATGAGCAGTTGTGCACCGGCTGCGGCACCTGTGTGGAGACCTGCTCCTTCCAGGCTGTCAGCCTGAAGAGAGGGGAGGGGGTGTTGAGCAGGGCACAGATCGCACCTCTGCTCTGCAAGGGCTGCGGCAATTGCGTCACGGCCTGCCCTTCCAAGGCCATCACGCTTCAGTCGTCCACCGACCGCCAGTTGCTGGCTCAGATCAGCGCTGCTCTGGCGGGACCGCAGGATGGCAAGCCACGGGTCCTGGGATTGCTTTGCCAGTGGAGCGGTTATGCGGCGGCGGACCTGGCCGGTGCCCGCCGCTTGCAATATCCGTCCAACGTTCGCCTCATCCAGGGTGGCTGCTCGGCCCGTTTCGATCCCCATCACATCCTGTGGGCTTTCCTGAACGGTGCTGATGGGGTCTTTTTGGGTGCTTGTGAGCCCGGGGAGTGTCACTATGTGCTGGGCAACCAGTACGCCGAGAGCCGCACCAAGGGGCTGCGAGAGATGCTCGCCTCTGCTGGACTCGATGCCCAGCGGCTGCAACTAGCGTGGCTCAAGCCCGACGAACCCGAGTATTTCGTGACGGCTATCACTGACTTTACAGCCAGCATAGAAAAGCTCGGACGGGCAGTATAGACACCTTTACAATTCAAAGGGCCGCAGGCCCAGACTAACCTGAATGGCTGTATCTATCTGGCGCATCACCGCGGCCGGTAACAGGCCCACCCGCCGCCCCAGACGCCGTTTGTCCACCGTGTAGATGTGCCCCAGGTGGACGACTGAGGGGCGTGGGAGACCGCTCTCCTCTGGCTCAATCCGCACGCCGACGGGGAGATCAGCCACCCGCAGGTTGGTGGTGATGGCCGCCACGATGGTCAGAGCGCTGGCCTGGTTGCCAATATCATTCTGGATGACCAGGGCTGGGTGCATCGCCTGCATCTCGGCCCCGGTGGCCGGGCTAAAGTCCAGCCAGTAAATCTCGCCGCGCCGGGGCAAATTCATCATTCCACTCCTTCTTTATCATCCACCGTGTAGGAAGGGAGTGACTCCGCAGCCAGCGGCTGATACATCTCGGCTAGAGCTTTGTCCTCAGCAGCGATCTCGGCATACAGCTCACGGGCGCGGGCGAGAACGCGCTGACGTTGCTCTTCTCGCAGCCAATGTGTTAGCCCCTCGCGCACCAGGGCGCTGCGAGACATCCGCCTCTCCTGGGCCAGGTGGTCGAGGGTGGCGGCCAAGTCGTCGGGCAAACTGATAGAGGTTTTTGTCACCATTTTCCTACCTCTTTCTTCTATTAGCAGTATAAACGTCCTACTAGAATTTGAATTGTAGCATACCACAGATGGGGAATAATGTCAACCAGGTAAGGCCAGTTTACCCTCTAGCAGCCTGTCAGAGTAAGCCCGCGGAGAGCTCTGGGGGGTCGGAGTCGAGGCTTCAGCCGGTAGAAATGGCCAGACTCCGGCTAAAGCCTCCACTCCAACATGTCTCTCCGACAGTCTGCGAGCAACTCCATTGGAGGCAGGGGAGCTTTTGAAATAAGAGCCAATGTGACAAGGAGGTCAATCAATAGATGTCAGAACGAGTGGAAAGTAAAGTCTGGGCCCTGGAGAAGTGTAGCGGCTGTGGGATGTGCGTCGCTCTCTGTTCAAAAGGGATGCTCTACTGGGATGAGGCAGATCATCCGAGGCGAGAACTGCGGGAAAAGGTGCTGGGGCTTTCGCACCTCACCCTCGACTCCTGTTCTTTCTGCCAAAAATTCTGCGAGGAAGGATGCCCGCGCTTGGAGGAGGAGTGGACAGCGTTCCTACCCCGCCGCATGGTTTCAGCCAGGACGATGGACATCAAGTCCGACGAGCCGAACGATGTAATCAAAAACCTGCTGGTGGCAGCCTTCTCGGCGGGCCTCATTGACGGGGTGCTGATGATGGATATAAATCCATGGACCCTGGAACCCGAAGCCAGAGTGGCGACCAGCGTCAGAGAGATCGTGGACAGCCTGGGCGTGCAGTACCTCTGGACGCCGGTCCTGAGCACCCTCAACCAGGCCATCTTCGAGAGGGGGCTGCGCAGCCTGGCCATCGTGGGCACACCCTGTGTGGCCGAGGCGGTGCGGGCCCTGCATTCGTCGGACAACGAACGCCTGCGCCCCTATCAGAATGCCATCCGCCTGACCATCGCCCCCTTCTGTACCGGGACCTACTCCCCCACCCTGGTCAACGAGTTTCTGACTGGAGAAATGGGCCTCGCACCGTACAGCGTCAAGCGCCTGGTGGCCCATCCTCGGGCGGGCAAATTGGTGGCCCTCTTGTGGGACGGTTCCAGCCAGGAAATCCCTGTGGAAAAGGTGGAGAAATACACCCGTCGGGGCTGCGCGGTCTGCGATGATTACCTGGGCGAGTCGGCGGACATTGCTGTGGGCACTGTCGGTGCCAGGGACGGCTATTGCACCCTGATCACCAGGACTCTGGCGGGGGATATCTGTTTGCAGAACGCCGTCAACTTTGGCCTGTTAGAGACCGTTGACGAGGTTGACGAGGCCGCCCTGACCAAGGCCAAAGAGGAGAAAGAACGCCGCGAACGGGCGCAGGCTTTCGAGAAGCTGATGGTTTTGGCCCTGGACGCGCTGGGCGACCCCAGGAAACGGGCCGAGATCAGACAAGAATACGTGCGGCTGTACGAGGTCGAGAGGCCGGCCGAGAGAGAGAAGGAGCAGTGCCATGTCACGTGTGCTGGATGCTAAAGGAAAAGACTTGAGGGTTGTGAGTACGCAATTGAAAGAAATGATCGCTGCCGATGGAAAAGAGGCGACGGTGAAGAATGCCTCTCATCTGCACGGCCTGTGCGCTGGCCTGAAAGGTGGCGAAATCACCATCGAGGGCGACAGCGGCGACTATCTGGGCGTGTTAAACGATGGCGCGCTGATCCGGGTCGCGGGCAACGCTGGCAGGTACGCGGCCGATAACATGACGCATGGCACTGTGTTGGTTGACGGCGACACGGATTATGGAGCCGCACAGTATTGTTACGGCGGCATCGTGGTCGTCAAAGGCAGCGCTGGCGATTTCACAGCCACCATGAACAAAGGGGCAACGGTCATCATTGGCCAGGACGTGGGCGATGAGGTCGGCACCTACATGCTGGCCGGTGACCTGGTGATTGTGGGCAACGCGGGGCGCAACCTGGGCAACTACCTGATCCGGGGCAACATCTACGTGGGTGGCCAATGGGCCAGCTTGGGCCACAATGTCAAGGAAGAGACCTTGACCAAAGCCGACGTGGACAAGCTCCAGGGTTACCTTGCCAAGTACGCTATCAAAGCTGACCCGCGCGCTTTCCGCAAACTCGCGCCTCTGTCAGCGAAGCCATTCTATAAATAAGGAGGCCAGACTATGCCAGTCGTTGGGGCTTTTTGCGTTACCGTTCACAAGGATATCTGTATCAATGCACAGATGCCTGGCAAGTGTGCGACCTGTGTGGAAGTGTGTCCTTATGAGGTTTATGCCATTGACGGAAATGGGCAGGTGGCAGTGCAGAACTATAACGCCTGCGTGGGCTGCCGCATCTGCGCCGAGTTCTGTCCGGAGAATGCCATCCGCATCAATCCGGCCGAGTCCGAATATCTCTCGCGCTATCCCTGGACCCTAGGCCAGGTAGAGGAGATCCACCATAAGGCTTTGACAGGGGGCTACCTCCTGCGCGGCTTTGGCACCATGGGGCCGATGCCCCATTTCGACCAGATTGTGGTGGTGCCTTCGCAGCTCGCTGCGGAGCCACCCAAGGACAAGTACCGCGAAGAGTGCGAGATGGAGGTAGTGATCGGCGAGGACACCTGTGAGAAGCCGATTCGCCTTCAATACCCCATCATCTTCCCGGCCATGTCCTTCGGAGCACTGTCCAGGGAGGCCAAGCTGGCCCTGGCCATCGCTGCGGCCAAAACGGGCATCGCTGAGAACACGGGCGAAGGCGGCCTGGTCGCCGAAGCGCGCCACTATTGCCACGGCTACATTGACAAAGAGGAAACTCAGAAAAAATGGGAACCGGGTGGGTATCTGGTCGTCCAGTGGTCCACAGGCCGCTGGGGTGTCTCGGTTGACTTTGTGCGGGCTGGCGACGCCGTGGAGGTCAAGATCGGCCAGGGGGCCAAGCCAGGCATGGGTGGGCACCTGTTGGGGGCCAAGGTCACCGAGGAAATCGCCGCAGTGCGTGGCGTTCCCGTCGGCAGTGACGCCCTGTCACCCTGCCGCTACTACGACGTTCTCTCCTTCGAAGACCTGAAGAAGCAGGTAGCTTTTCTGCGCGATGTCACCAACTATGAGAAACCGATCTGGATCAAACTGGGCCCCAGCCGTCCCTACGACGACGTGCGCCTGGCCGCCGAGGCCGGCGTGGATGCCATTTCTCTGGATGGCATCGCTGGCGGCACGGGGGCCTCACCGGATCTGGTCACCCAGGGAGTGGGCATCCCTACCATCGCCTGCATTCCACCGGCAGTGCGGGCTTTGAAGGACCTGGGGTTGCATCGCAAGGTCAAGCTCTTCGCCCTGGGAGGCATCCGCAACGGGTTGGATGCCGTCAAAGCCCTGGCGATGGGAGCCGATGGCGTGGGCTTTGGCACTGCCGCCGAGATCGCCATGGGTTGTCGGGCCTGCATGGCCTGCCACAAAGGCAACTGTCCCTACGGCATCACCTCCCAGAAGCCAGAGCTGCGGGCCAGGCTGGACCCCGAGGAAGCTGGACAGCGGTTGGCCAACTTTGTCAAGGCCACCGTTGAGGAAATCAAGATCCTGACCATGCTGTCCGGCCACAGCGATATCAAGGACCTGAGCGAGGAAGACCTGCGGGCGGTGGACCCCGAGACCGCAGCTATCACCGGTTTGAAACTCATCGGTTATGAGCGAAGGATGCCCTGGTGGGAGAACGGGCACGACAATTAGAGAGTCACCCTTGCGGAGGTTTCTCGTAACCTCCGCCAGGGTTCCCCAAGAAGGGATAAAAAAAAGGAGGTAAGACAATGTCCGCTATGATGTTCGACAATGCTCTCGTAACCAGCATGGTGGAAGAGGCCATCTCGTTCTGCGCCACAAAGACGGGCGCCAAGAACAGGGAAGAGACTGTTGATGCCATTCTCAGGGGCGACTGTGCTGCATGTAGCTACCTGAAATACAGCCTGGCCAAGAAGGTAGGGGAGTGCCTGGGCTCGATGGACGGGACCGTAAAAGCCGTCTACATCTATGAGCCCGAGTATGGGACCGGCGCAGAGAACTACCTTGAGAACAGTCTGGGCCTCAGATCTGGCATCAACCTCGTCGCCTGGGTGGAGCGCAAGACCGCTGCCCTGTCCTCCGTTGTGGCCTCGCTCAACGAAGCGCTGGTCGAAGCCTGCAAGCGCCTCGGCACCTCTGATAATGGTCTGCGTTACCTGCTGGACGTCAAGCTGACCGATGACACCGAGGTGGCGAACAGGCTTGGCTACGGCGCTCTCGTCCGCTCCATTTATGTGCGACCCACAGAGGTTTGGAGCAGATAAGCCATATCCGGTGCGTGACCTAAGGTGCGTCGCGTTGAAGGGGCGTGGCGTGCACGGTCATTCACTCTCCTTGATGAATTGCCCCCTCGTCTCTGAGGGGGCAAGAAAGCAACCGGTTCCCGCAATGGCACCTATCACTTGCGCGGAGTCATTCAGTCTCCTGACAAGTGCTAGTGCATGGCGGCTAAATAAGCCGACAGCCTAAATGTTGGTAAATTGGTGCTGTCTTGTCATAGCGGGCGCCGATTGAACGATGTCCTGAGGGCTTGGAGTGAGCGCTTGTTGAGGCTCACTCAGAGCCCTCCTGCCTGGATTTCCCCCAAAACCAGCTTTGCTCACCCCTCCAGGTCGCCCCCAGCATGCATCAATCCACGACGAGGACCAGCTCTTCAGTCAATTTTAAGATTTACCCCCTTGTCAACGATATTAGCGTATAATATAATGGTTACATCCTGCACTCCCTTGTCCCCACAGCGTGTGCACCACCACCTCGGGCCGGCAGAGGAAACGAGCGCGGGGAGCTTGGGCCCCTTCCAGGCCGAGGCCCCGGCTGACGTAGAGGTTGGTTTGCCCTACCTGGAACAACCCTGCCTCGTATTCCTTGTGGTAGATCGAGCTGGTGGCGATAGCGCCGTAAAGGGGCAGGCGAATCTGGCCGCCGTGGGTGTGTCCGGCCAGGTAAAGGTCAATGCCTCGCTCTGAGGCCGCTTCGATCAGGTCGGGCGAATGGTAGAGAAGGATCTTGAAACTGTCCGGGGGCACGCCCCTCAGCGCCTGGTCCAGGCGGGGGATGTCCACCGCCAGGTCGTGGCTGCAAGCCACTCCCACCAGGTAGATCTCCTGTCCCTTGATGTCCAATCTGACGCTCTCGTTTTCCAGCACCACGATGTCCAGACCGGCAAAGAGTTGCTCTGTCAGTGCCGGGGAATCCACGCTGCCCCGCACGGCGTAGACACCGTAAGGGGTGTGCAACTGGCTGGCCAGGGCACGGAAATCCCGCTGGGCCGTCTCGTCGCCGATGTAGGAGAGGTTGAGATAGTCCCCGGTCAGCAGGATCAGGTCAGGTTGCAATTCGTCCACCAGAGGGACCAGCTTCCTTTCCCGTTTGGTCGTCCGCTCCACGTGGGGGTCGCTGAGATGGACGATGCGCAGGGGGAGCCCCTCAGCCGACAGGCGGTCAAAGGAGAACTCGTGGCGGGTGACCTGGATGCTGAAGGGCTCGATGAGAAAGCCGTCCACGGCGCAGAGGCTCAGGAAGAGATGAACGCCGAAGAATAGGTTCAAATATGGGGCAACGGCCTGACCGGGGTTGACTCTCCCCTTGCGCCAGCGTCGCCAGGCCGCAGCCAGGGCGAAACTGAGGGCCAGGGTAATGGTCACGGCTGAGCGGGTGACGAGCATGACGATGAAGGTCATCCTGGGGGGGCCATAGGAGAGACCCAACACGGGAAGGCTTTTCAAAAGAGCCAAATCGAGGGCACTGAAAGACAGTGCGGCAAAGAAGACACCCCATCCAACGGAGGCCTTTCTGGCCGCCTTGCCCCACAACCAGCCGCTGACGGTGCTCGAGGAAAGAGACAGGCTCAGGAGGGGCAGAGCCGTCACACGGACTAGAATAGCGATGAGGAAGTGGATTGTATCTACAAAAGAGGCTTCGATGTAGTTCATTATTCGTGTCATTCGTCCATTCGTGACATTTGTGTTCAAGAGGCGCAGGGCAGGGTGAAACGAACGGTCGTCCCCCGCCCCTCTTCGCTTTCCAGGGTGATCTCCCCACCGTGAGCTTCTACGATGGCCTTGGCGATGGAGAGGCCCAGGCCGCTGCCCCCTCCATCTCGCGCACGGGCGCGGTCCACGCGGTAGAAACGCTCAAAGACGCGGGGCAGGTCCCCGGCCGGGATGCCGACGCCCTCGTCACGCACGGCGAGGCCCACCATCTCTGGCGTCGGACTCTCGCTAACGGCCACGGTAATTCGCCCCCCTTCCGCCGAGTATTTGATGGCATTGTCCAGCAGGTTGACCAGCACCTGCTCGATGCGATCGGCGTCGGCCAGGACCGAACGAGGCCCATCGGCAGCGCTCACCTCCACCAGAATCCCCTTGCTCTCCAACTGAGGGGCAAGCTTGTTCAAGCTTCTCTCTATCAACTCCTGGACGTCCAGCGCTTCCCGTTTCAACCTCAGAGCCTGGGAGTCGGCCTTGGAGAGCACCAGCAGGTCGTTGACCAGCCGGATGAGACGGTCGGTTTCGTCCTCTATGGTGGCCAGGAAACGGTCGCGCACCTCCCGGTCGTCCACCGCGCCGTCGCGTAGGGTCTCCACCAGCCCTTTGACGGCTGTCAGCGGGGTGCGCAGTTCGTGGGAGACGTTGCTGACAAAGTCGGTGCGCATCTGCTCGATGGCTCTGAGTTGGGCGACCATGCGGTTGAAAGCCTGCCCCAGGCGACCGATCTCGTCGTCCGAACGGACCGGCACCTGGCGCTCCAAGTCCCCCCGCGCCACCTCATCGGCGGCCAGGGTGAGCTGCTGGATGGGGCGGGTCAAGGCTCTGGAAAGGAGCAGGCCGGCGATGCTGGCCACGACGGCAGCCACCCCAGTGGAGATCACCAACCTCCAGCGCAGGTCATAGATCACGGCCAGCAGGTCGCTCATGGACTGACTCAGATAGACCACACCCACCATTTGTCCATCCATCGAGATGGGCACAGCCACGTACATCGTCCGGCCTCCGATCCCGATGCGGTTCGCGGCCAGGCGGAGGGCCTTGTCAGGCCGGCTGCTCAGGGCTCGGGCCACTTCCCCGACACCAGGTGTCGCCATGGCCACCGCCGTCGGCACAGCGGGCCGGCCGCCCAGGGCCCAGGCCACTTCCTCGACACTGCTCAGGTCGCGGCCCAGGTCTTCTCCATCCATTGAATCCACCAGGACGATGCCCTGCGGATCCAGAATGCGAATGCGGGTCTCCAATTCGGCACTGAGGCTGAGGGTGATGTCGCTCAGGGAGGCCAGGGGCGAGTCTGGCTGGGGGGTTGGTGCCGCTGACGGTGGTGGCGAAGGAGGGACAGCCTGCTGAGCCATTTGCACCGAGATGTTGGACCACTGCTGCTGGCTGAGGACATTGGCCGCAGCCAGGTCCAGGTCTTGTGGTTCCTCCACGCGGGCCGACGCGCCGGGGATCAGGGCCTGTGCCGTGAGCTGGGCCTGGGCGAGCAGGCTCCTCTCCATGGCGTCCACGAAATAACGTTCCAGAAAGGAGAGCAGGAGGAACCCAGAGATGGCCATGGCCACGAAAATAACAAAAAGGTGACTCAGCACCAGACGAGTGCGGATACTCCTGAACATGATGACAAAAGTCTCCAAAATAGCTGGCCGGGCTCCCACGCCGCCGGGCGTGGGAGCCGCCTCTACTTGAATATGATAGTTAAGGCTCCTGAAGCTTGTACCCCACCCCCCGCACGGTGACGATGAACTCACCGTCTGGGGCGAGGCGGCGCAGCTTGGCTCGCAGACGCTTGACAGCCGTGTCCACCGTGCGTGTGTCCCCGTAATAGTCATAGCCCCACACCTGGTTCAGCAGTTGCTCGCGGGTCAGCACCCGGTCGGCGTGGGCCATGAGGACGTACAACAGGTCGAACTCGAGGGAGGTCAGTTCCAATTCGGTCTGGCCCAGGTGGACCTCGTGTCGGTCAGCATCCAGCCGGAGGTCGCCAACCTGAAGAACTTCACTGACGGGCTCGGGCTTGGGGCTGGTGCGACGCAGCACGGTCTTGACCCGGGCCACGAGCTCGCGCACGCTGAAGGGCTTGACCACATAGTCGTCGGCCCCCAGTTCCAGACCCACCACCCGGTCTACCTCCTCGTCCTTGGCGGTGAGCATGATGATAGGCAGGTCGCCCTCCCGGCGCAGGGCGCGACAGACCTCCAGGCCGTCCAGCTTGGGGAGCATCAGGTCCAGAATGACCAGGTCGGGTCGCTGGCGGCGCGCTTGCTCCAGGGCCTCCTGGCCGTCGCGGGCCACGATCACCTCATAGTTGGCCTTTTTCAGGTTGTATTCCAAGACATCAATGATGGGCGGTTCGTCGTCTACGATCAGAATCCGGGTGGCCATGCTTTTCCTCTGCAAGTACATCATACCAGAAACGGTGCAACCAGTCAAGGGGGCTTTGTGACAATTGGGTGACAGAGAGAGGACAATTCTGAAACTGCATCAAAAAATGTTCTCATTGCCGCCCTGTCCCACTCGTGGTATAATATAAATAAACTTTGAAGAGGGCAAGATGATTAGGAGTGTATGCCGGGGGTGTCACGGCGGCTGCGGGGTCCTGGTCCGGGTAGAAGGGGGAAAGGTGACCGAGGTGAAGGGCGATCCCCAGGGCCCCATCAACCAGGGAAGGATGTGTATCAAAGGGAAGATGGCCCCCTTTCTGGCCCATCACCCCGATCGTCTCACGGCCCCCCTGCGGCGGACTGCCCAGGGTTGGAAGGAGATCCGTTGGGATGAGGCCCTGGATGAGATCAGCGAGCGGTTTCTGGCCATCAGAGAGAGGTGGGGGGCAGAGGCCCTGGCCTTGGGCTATGGCACCGGCCGGGACAACGAAGCCTTTATCTATCGCTTTGCCAATCTGTTTGGCACCCCCAACGTCCTCACCGCAGGCCACATGTGCTATGGTCCCCGCATCGCCACCGGGATCGCCGTGTGTGGGAACCTCCCGGTGGTGGACTATATGGGAAGGCCCCGATGCATCATGGTTTGGGGCGGAAACCCGCTGGTCTCCCATCCCGATGAGTACAAGGGTTTTTATCTAGCGGACAGCCTCCGCGAGGGAGCGCAGCTCATCGTGGTGGACCCCCGCAAGACCCCCCTGGCCAGGCGAGCCGATATCTGGCTCCCCTTGCGGCCGGGCACCGATGGAGCCCTGGCCTGGGGAATGTTGAACGTCATCATCGAAAACCGGTGGTACGATGAAGGATTTGTGACGAACCATGTCCACGGCTGGGAAGAGCTCTGCCGGCGAGCAAAAGAATACTCCCTGCCCTGGGCTGCAGAGGTGACCGGGTTGGAACCTCAAAGGATCGAGGAGGCGTCCAGGCTCTTTTCCCATAGCTCACCCGCTGCCATCCATTGGGGAGTGGCCATCGAGCAGGGAAGAAACTGCACCAACAACGTCAGGCTACTCATCTCCCTGATGGCCATCACGGGGAATCTGGATGTTCCCGGAGGAAATGCCTTCTTCAACCCGCCCCCGGTAGTGAAAGCGAGCCATCTGGGTCTCCACAAGCGCCTCTCCCCCGAGCAGAGGGAGAAGAGGTTGGGAGGGAACAAGTTTCGCCTGGCGGACTTGATCGGAGTGATCAACCCCAAGGTGGTCTGGCAGGCCATCTTGCAAGAGGACCCTTACCCGGTCCGGGGTCTCTTCCTCATCAGCACCAACCCTCTGATCACCAGGGCCAACGCCCGTGAGGTAAAGGCTGCTCTGGAGAAAGTTGATTTTATGGTGGTGGCGGACTTTTTCCTCACCCCCACGGCCAAAGAGGCGGACATCGTCCTCCCCTCAGCCACCTGGTTGGAGGTGGACTATGTGGCCGACCTCTGGAAACGACACGGTCTGGTGATGGCCAGGCAGAAGGCCGTGCAGATAGGGGATTGCTGGTCCGATTACCAGATCCTCAACGAACTGGGCAAGAGGGTAGGGGACGAAGCGGATTGGTGGCCCACGGTGCGGGATGCCCTCAACGACATCCTCTCCCCCTCCGGGCTTACCTGGGAAGAGTTCTGCCAGCGAGGAGTTCTCCGGGGGGAGCAGACTTTTCGAAAATATCTGCGACAGGGCTTCTCTACCCCTACCAAGAAAGTAGAGTTGTACTCTACCCTCTTTGAGCGCCTGGGTTATGACCCCCTGCCCGGCTATCTGGAACCCGCCGAAAGCCCCAGGGCCACACCGGAGCTGTTGAAGGAAAACCCTTATATCCTCATCACGGGGGCGCGCATTCCCTATTTCTTCCACTCTGAGAACAGAATGGTGGAGCCTCTGCGGCAACGCCACCCTGATCCCATCGTAGAGGTCAACCCCCGACTGGCCGAGGAGAAGGGGTTACGTGATGGGGAGTGGGCCATGATCGTCTCCCGGCGAGGGAGATGTCGGCAGAGGGTCAAAGTGACGGATAGAGTGCCCTATGGGGTGGTGGCCGCCGAGCATGGTTGGTGGTTCCCGGAGGAGAAGGATGACCTGGGCTGGGATCGGTCTAACATCAACCTGTTGACCGAAAACGACATGGAGGGGTGCGATCCGGCTATGGGGTCCACCAACCTCAGGACCCTCCTGTGCAACATCCATAAGGAACCGGCCTAAATCCAATACGGTTCAGTTAAGGTTCCGGAGTCGAGGCTTCAGCCGGTTTTTCCCGCCTAAAGGCTCTACTCCAATTGCTTATCTAAACCGTATTGGGCCTAAATCCGATACCATTCTCCAATTCAGTTTCTATTCATACCTGGCCAAAATGGCCTGGGCCGTTGCCTTGACCTTTTCTACCAATTCTGGTGGCCGGATCACCGTTGCCGCCCGCCCGTAGCGCAGGACAAAACTGGCCGGCCAGTCCAGCTCCGAAGATATGAAAGTAACCGTTACCGAGCCATCGGGGTTCTCCGCCAGGTGTTGCCAGTCAGCGCGCTCATCTTTGACAAAGCGAGCCGCTGGCGGATCGAACCTCACCTCTATTTCATAGACCGGCTCCGGCGGTTGGAATGACTGGGCCATGTATTCCATGACCGAGAAATCGGCCGGCCTGACGAAAGTGATTCCCAGCGGTATCAGAGCCTGAATGCGGTCCACGCGAAAAGTGCGCATCTCGCCGCGCAGATGACAATGGCCGACCAGGTACCAGACCCCCCACTGGTGCACCAGGGCGTAGGGGTCTACCTCCCGCTCCGCGGTCTCTTGACGGCTGAAGGCATAGTAGACCAGGTGTACCCGCCGCCGGTCCTCGATGCAGCGACGCAGGTCGTCAAGAAAGTGCTCCCAGGGGCTGTAATCGAAGCGGTGCAAGCCCGTCACCACCAACGCCTCTTGAGCCCGGCTCACCTCCTGAAGCAACTCATCAGGCAGCACGTTGTCCAATTTGGCCGTGACCGAGCAAGCGGCATCACGATAGGATTTGCCCCATACTTCCTTGATCAGGTTGGCTCCCAGATAGAGGACCGTAGCCTCCTCGACAGTGAAAATCAGCGGCGGCAACTTGTACCCCCTCACCAACGAAAAGCCACCGTAGGGTCCCCTTTCTGAATAGATGGGGATGCCGAGTTCATCCAGCATCCCCATGTAGCGGTGTAAAGTCCGCTCCGAGACCCCCAACTCCTCAGCCAGCTCGGCAGCCTTGACGCTGGATTTGCATTGCAGGGTTAAAATGATGGAAATCAGCCGTATAGCGACATTGCTCATTTTCCCTCTTCCTTCGAGTCAAACCTATTGTAGCACAGTATCATGACAATCTGTGTCGTAATTATACCATCCTTGCTGGAAAATGTCACCACCCCAAAGGGGAGCGTTACGGATTTGGGACAAGCTGCCGGAGGGTTTCAGGTGGCCAGCCCAGCAACTGTGCGCGCAAGATGCGGGCGATGGGCATCTGGCTGATGTCGTAGCCAGCC
>Ga0180437_10003857_pt1 | contig 21859 bp, 4 predicted proteins | sample SS_ome_4_FD_132410 | JGI IMG/M metagenome (GOLD analysis project Ga0180437, IMG submission 132410) | Hypersaline lake sediment archaeal communities from the Salton Sea, California, USA - SS_3_D_1 metaG | ecosystem: Environmental > Aquatic > Non-marine Saline and Alkaline > Hypersaline > Sediment...
AATATTGGATGCCCATCAATTGGCCTTATCCTTGGTAAAGAATGATATAAATACCCTATGGTTGAGTGCCCCCTTATTTAACCAATTATTGGATGAAAATAGTGAGACATTTTCAACACTTAACTATTTAGTGGTAGGAGGAGATATATTATCTCCGTGGCATATCAATAAAGTGAGAAGAACCAACAAAGCGTTAAAAGTCGTGAATGGATACGGCCCGACCGAGAACACAACCTTTTCAGTATGTCATGTAATAGATAGGGAATATAATGATCAGGTGCCCATAGGGAAACCCATCAGTAATTCCAGTGCATATATATATGATAAGGGAAATCATTTGGTTCCGATTGGAGTAATAGGAGAATTGTATGTAGGAGGAGATGGTGTATCGCGAGGGTATCTAAATAATTTGGAACGTACCTCAGAGAGCTTTATCGATAATCCGTATGTATCAGGAGGTCGATTATATTGTACCGGAGATTTAGCCAGATGGCTGCCAGACGGGATTATAGAATTCTTTGGGAGGAGAGATAACCAGGTAAAGATACGAGGGTTCAGGATCGAGTTGGGAGAGATAGAGAGTCAGTTATTGAAGCATGAGTTAATAAGAGATGCAATCGTATTATCAAAAGAAGATGAAAAGAGGAATAGATACTTATGTGCCTATATTGTTTCTAAAGAGGGAAAGATGCCGGAAGGTACAGATTCAAAAGGTGGAGAATCAGCGATAGACATATCAGAGTTGAGAGGATATCTAGCCAGGAATCTGCCCGAATATATGGTTCCTTCCTATTTGATTCAAATAGAAAACATACCGTTAACAGAAAATGGGAAGGTTAACAGGAAATCATTACCGGAACCGGATAGAGTATCAGAAGAGGAATATATAGCCCCACGAAATGAGATAGAAGAAAAGCTGTTGGAAACATGGGGAGAGGTATTGGGATTAGAGAAGATAGGGATAAAAGATAATTTTTTCCTGCTTGGAGGGGATTCAATAAAGACAATACAGATTTCAGCGAAGATGAGAAAGTACGGTTATCGTATAGAGATGCGTGATATGTTTCAGTATCAAACAATAATGGAATTAGCGCCATTTATAAAGAAAAAAGAAGGAATATCCGATCAGTCCGTAGTAACAGGAGAAGTAAAATTAACGCCAATCCAGAGATTGTTTTTTGGGGATAAAAATATAGAGAAGCATCATTTTAATCAATCAGTGATGTTCTATTCAGAAGAGGAAATGAGTAAAGAAACAATAAGGGCAATATTTTCAAAGCTTCAGGAACATCATGATGCACTCAGGATGAGATATATAGAGGATGATGGAGAGGTAAAACAGATCAATGGGGGATTGGACTATCCCTTATCCTTAGAAGAGTTTGATTTAAAGACGAAACAAGATGCTAAGAAAGAGCTTGAGCTGAAAGCCAATGAGATTCAAGCCAGTATAAATCTGGCAAACGGTCCATTAATGAAGTTAGGATTATTTCATTTAGAGGATGGCGATCGGTTATTAATCGTGATCCATCATCTTGTGATAGATGGAGTATCCTGGCGAATTTTGTTTGAAGATATAGAGACATTATATAATCAATATAAAAAAGGGGAAACATTAGATTTACCTTTAAAGACGGATTCATTTAAGTCATGGTCAGAGAAGTTATCAGAGGTTTCAAATAGTGAGTTATTTTTAGAAGAGAAGAGCTATTGGAGAAGGATAGACTCAATAGAAGTTTCAGAGATAAAGAAGGATTTTGAAGTCAAAGGTAATCTCATAAAGGATACAAAGGGTGTATCATTCAGTTTGAGTGAAGAAGAGACAAATGCCCTGTTAACAAAGGTACACGAGCCCTTTAAAACAGAGATAAATGATATATTATTAGCGGGTCTTGGTATTGGTATAAGAGAGACATTTGGCAGCAAAAAAGTGTTAGTCGCAATGGAGGGTCATGGAAGGGAAGAGATAATAGAAGGCATTGATATCAGTCGTACAGTCGGTTGGTTTACAAGTATTTATCCTGTCATATTGGATATGGCTTACAAGGATGATTTGGCCCGTCAGATAAAAGAGGTAAAAGAGTCATTGCATCAAGTGCCTTATAAAGGTATAGGATATGGAATATTAGAGTATTTAACATCAGAATCAAACAAGTCAGAACTTAAATTTAAATTAAAGCCTCAGATTGGATTTAATTATTTGGGTCAGTTTGATGAGGATATAGATAGTGTATCATTGGGAATAGCAAAAGAATTTCCAGGAAATGAAATAAGCTCAAATAGAGAGAGAGATTATGAAATAGATATATCCGGTATGATATCAAAAGGGCAAATGGGAATATCAATTTATTATAATAAGGGTCACTACAAGTCCGAGACTATGGAACAGTTAAGGAGTCATTTTAAGAATGCACTCATAGATATTATCAAATATTGTTTAGAAAAAGAGGAAAAGGAATTAACTCCAAGTGATTTAACATATAAAGATCTGTCAATTAAAGACATTGAAGATATAAAAGCGTTATTTAATTAATGATTAATGAAATAAGATAAACAGGAATAAATAATACGAAACAGCCCAAAATAGACAAAATTTAATATATTCAGGTGGATAAAATGAAAAAAATTGAAATTGAGGATATTTACACATTATCTCCGATGCAGGAGGGGATGTATTATTATTGGTTATATGATAAGTCAAATCCTGCGTTTTTTATACAAGTCTCTTTTAGACTATATAGGGAATTGAATATTTCTTATGTGGAAAAGAGTCTTAATAAATTAATAGAACGTCATAGTATTTTAAGAACTGCATTTATTAGTGAAGGGTTTGACCGTATCATGCAGGTCGTATTTAAAGATAGGAAAATAGATTTTTTTTACAAAGATGTACGAAAAGAATTAGATAAAAATAACTATATTAAAGAATTTAAAGAAAAAGATAAGAAACGATTATTTGATTTAATGAAAGATGTATTAATTCGTACCTCAATTCTAAGGATAAATAATAATGAGTATGAATTTATCTGGAGTTTTCATCATATATTAATGGATGGGTGGTGTATAGGATTATTGGTTCAAGAGTTCTTTGAAATATATAATAGTTTTTTAGAAGGTAAAACATGTACATTACCCGAAGTAAAACCATATCGGGAATATATTAAATGGATAGAAAAGCAGGATAAAAATAAATCAAGGAAATATTGGATAAGATATTTAGATGGATATGAAGAGAAGGTTTATGTTCCAGAGAGAGCGGATTCGAAATATATTGGCATTGAATATAATCAGGTCGAGTATGATTGTCAAATAAGTGAGAAAAAAACCTTTGAATTAAAAAATTTGGCGGTAAAAAATAATGTCACCCTAAATACAGTATTGCAAACAATATGGGGGATAATATTAGGGAAATATAATAATAAAAATGACGTCGTATTTGGTGTGGTGGTATCCGGCCGACCTTCAGAAATAGAAGGAGTCGAGTTGATGTTTGGACTTTTTATTAATACAATTCCAATGAGAATAAAATTTGATAAACATGCAAAATTTAGTGAATTAGTAACTCAAATACAAGAGAAATTTATTGAAAGTGAACAACATAGTTATTACCCATTGGTAGAAATTCAATCTGACACTATTCTTAAACAAGAACTTATAAATCATATCTTAATATTTGAAAATTATCCAGTTATTGAACAAATTTCTGGAAAGAAAGATAAATATATAGAAAAAAGTGATAATGGGGTATCTTACACTTCAAATGTTGAAGTGGTTGAGCAAACAAATTATGATTTTAATGTGGTAGTTGATTCTTCGGAAAAAATAAATATTTCTTTCAAGTATAATGAAAATAGATACGATAGGCATTTCGTTGCGAGGATGAGTGGTCATATAAAAGAGGTATTAAATCAGATATTGTCTAACGATGAAATATATATAAAGGAATTAGCACTGTTAACTCAGAAAGAGAAGCAGGAAATATTGAATATATTTAATAATAACAGAGCAGAATATCCAGAAGATAAGACCATTCCAGAATTATTTGAAAAGCAAGCAAAGAAAACACCCAACCATGTCGCTTTAATTTATGAAGACATAAAACTTACATATGGTGTTTTAAATGAGAGATCGAATCAAATCGCACGTTTTTTAAAAGGAAACGGGTTGCAGGAAAATCAAATGGTTGGAATATTGCTGAACAGATCTCCATTAATGGTAGAATGTATTTTAGCTGCATGGAAAGCAGGATGCTCATATATTCCAATTGATCTTAACCCTATCAATAGAATAATTAATCTTTTAGAAGATTCAAGTGTGCCATTCATATTATCCAGATCGGAATATTTAGATGCCAAGCTAAGAGAGGCTTATAAAAAACGAATCATTGAATTAGAAGAGAATACCAATGCAGATGAGATAAAAAAGAATGATGTTACTGATTTAGAAATAGAAATAGGAAAAAATGATATGGCATACATCATTTATACGTCCGGATCGACCGGGAAGCCCAAAGGAGCTATCGTAGAACACTCCGGGATGTTAAACCACATTTATGCCAAAATTCAGGATCTCGGATTAAGTGAAAAAAGTATTGTTGTACAAAATGCATCACATACATTTGATATTTCTGTATGGCAATTTTTTGCAGCATTAGTAATAGGAGGAAAAACGGTTATTTATTCAGATGAAACGGTCCTGGACCCTGAAATGTTTATTTCCCAAATAATAAAAAATAGAGTGACAATTCTTGAAATGGTCCCGTCCTATTTGTCAATAATGATTGAAAATATCGGGGAATGGTATTCGAATAATGGTCAGTTGCCTTTGAAGTACTTATTGGTAACAGGGGAAATCATTAAATATAATTTAGTAAAAAAATGGTTTCAAATATATCCAGAAATTAAAATGATGAATGCTTACGGCCCCACAGAAGCCTCAGATGACATTACCCATTATATAATGGACAAAGTTCCTGAGGTGGAAAATATTCCTATTGGAAAATCATTGCATAATCTAAACATATATATCGTTGATGAAAACATGAAATTATGCCCGATTGGAGTAAAAGGAGAGATATGTGTCTCAGGCGTTGGTGTTGGCAGAGGCTATTTAAATAGTTGTGAAAAAACAATACAGGTTTTTTCAAAAGATCCTTTTACGCAAGAAGAGGTGTTGAGATTATATAAAACCGGAGATGTCGGATGTTGGCTTCCTGATGGGACAATTGATTTTTTTGGGAGGAAAGATTATCAAGTTAAGATCAGAGGATTTAGAATTGAATTGGGTGAAATAGAGAGAAAACTATTGAATTATCGAGGGATTTCAGACGCAGTCGTCATGGATAAAGAAGACAATCAAGGCAATAAATATCTTTGTGCTTATCTTGTCTCTCAAAGCAGGTTAAATATATCAGAAGTTAAAGAGTATCTATTGGCTTGTTTACCGGATTATATGATACCTTCTCATTTTGTAGAATTGCAAGAGTTACCGTTGACTCCCAATGGCAAGGTTGATCGTAAGGCGCTGCCGGAACCGAATCTCGATAAAGAGAACGGAATGATATATATATCTAATGAAATGTTGGAGGAATTGGAAAATATCAGTAGAGAAAAAAGTACAGATTTATCTAATAAAGAAATTAAAAAATTCCTCTCGTCTCAGGCAGAACTCTTTGAGAAAGAATCATTGATGTTAGACAATTTATCAAAAGCCAAAGGAAGAAAATATTACCCCTTAAGCCATCCACAAAAAATGATTTACTATACGGAAAAAAGATACCAGGATACGAGCTGCGAAAACCTAATCTATGTCGTCAAATATCCGGAAGTTATTAACCCGATTCTACTGGAAAAAGCGATTAACATCGTACTGCAAAAAAATGAAGGGCTTCGTTTAAGGATTGACGAAATTGAACATGAATCTTATATTGGAGCCGTTCAGTATATTGCTCCTTATGAACGTCTGAAATTGGATACGTTTGATTTTTCCAGGAACAAAAGGAAAGCCCTGGAACAATGGTATGAGAATAATAATAAAAAGGCGTTTCGTTTAATAAACAATGAAATTTATTTTTTTGCATATATAAAATTTAGTGAAAAAGAGTCTGGATATTATTTTAAATTTCATCATATGTTTGCCGATGGCTGGACAGCATCATTAGTAGCTACAGAAATAAATAGGATTTATGAGGATTTACAGGCAGGTCACACTATCGATGACACACCTGCTCCATCTTATATCCATTATATTCTACAGGAAAAAGAATATCTGAGTTCTCCTGAGGTGGAACAGGAGATGGCATTTTGGCATAAATATATGCTTCCGCTTCCCCAGGAAGCAAAACTCTGGGAAAAAGAGAGTGAATCTGAAAATATTGAAGGAAGTGTGTGTGTGCTCGCTTTCCCCGGTCATCTACGAACAATGATGCATGAATACTGTTCCAAACGTCAGACGTCTCTTTATAAGCTCATTTTGTCAGCACTGGCCATTTATATATCGAAGGTGACCGGATTGAATGATTTTGTCGTGGGTACTCTAAATCACAATCGCTCCACTGAAATCTTTAAGCAGACATTGGGAATGTTCATCCGTTTCATCCCCATCAGGATAACGTTTGAAAATAATTGGCTGGTGGACCACTTGGTAAAAGAAATAGGAGAAAATGTTAATAATATTTTAAAGAATCATCAGACCTTTCCTTTTGATCTCCTGGCAAATCAAATCAGAGGAAAAACCGGTCACGATGTTGAGTATTTATATAATGTTAACCTGGTAGGACATCCTGACATTGAGGAAACAAATTTTGAATTCGAACATCATTTTCCCGGTTATGAGTCCACCCCTCTGTCAATCCACATTAATTTTTCCAATAAGGACATTGACGGTGTCCTCGAATTAGAATGGGATTATCAATTAGCAAAGTTCTCTGAATCAGATATAAGGCAAATCCATAACTGCCTTTCAGATATATTGAATGATATGTTGGAAAATCCCGATAAGACACTGTCGCAAATTGAGTGCTTATCGCTAAAAGAAAAAGGTTCTATTAAAAGTGTGAAGGTCCATCCAGAAAAGATCGAAGCGTGCCTTTCAGGATACACCAGTATTATAGAAGCTGCGGTTGTAAGACGATACAACCAGTATGGAGAACCAGGAATCTGGGCCTTTCTGAATTCCGAAAAAAAGCTCAATGAACCTGAAATAATAGAGTACTTGTCTGCTAATCTACCCAATGATATGATGCCCTCATTTTTTATTCAACTTGAAAAGATTCCCTTGAATCCAAATGGGAATATAAATCGGAAATTATTAGAGGTGATAGATTTAAAACAAGATACAAAACATGAATTTAAAACACCTAGAAATGAAGTTGAAAAGAAACTTGTAAAAATATGGTCGAATGTGTTGGGGATTGAAAAAGATAAAATAAGTATCGATGCAAATTTTTTTGATTTGGGTGGTCATTCATTAAAAGCGGTAATATTGGTTTCAAAGATACATAAAGAGTTAGATACAAAAGTATCTGTATCTGAGATATTTAAAATGCCAACAATTAAAGGATTATCAGAGTATATAAGACGTTCAAAGGAAGATAAATTTGTTTCAATTAAACCAGTAGAGAAAAAAGAATATTATGAAATATCTTCAGCACAGAAGAGGTTATATGTTTCCCAGCAGATGGAATTAGATAGGACAGTGTTTAATACCCCAAATGGGTTTATTTTAGAAGCTGAATTTGATATTGGAAAATTAGAAAATATATTTAAGAAATTAATATTAAGACATGAAAGCTTAAGAACTTCATTTGAAATGGTTAATGGTAAACCTGTTCAGAGGATTCATGAGAATGTAGAATTTAATATTGAATATTATGATGCATGGAGGTTGGAGCAAGGGGCAGGCAATAGAAATATGAAATCGATAATGGAGCAGTTTGTAAGGGTATTTAATTTATCACAGGCTCCTTTACTGCGTGTTGGATTAATTAAAACCCAACAAAATCATATAGTGATGATTGATATTCATCACATCATATCAGATGGAGTCGCAAATCAAATGCTAGAAGAAGAATTCCTGTCTATATATCAAGGGAAAAAATTTTCTGATCTGAGAATACAATATAAAGATTATGCCGAATGGCAAAATTTCCCTGAAAAACAAAAAGAAATAAAACGCCAGGAGATATACTGGTTAAATCGTTTAGATAAGTTATCTAAGTTAGAACTGCCACTCGATTATCAAAGGCCCAAACTACAGAGTTTTGAAGGAGAACTGGCGGAATTTAAAATTGGAATAGAAGATACGAAAACATTAAAAAGGATCTGTATTAATGAAGGGATAACCATGTATATGTTAATATTGACTATTTTTAATGTTTTATTATTTAAACTGACGGGTCAAGAGGATATTGCAGTGGGAACTATAATATCAGGAAGGAATCATGCCGATTTAGAAAAAATCATTGGAATATTTGTTAATGTTTTGGTTATGAGAAATTTTCCTGGAAATGAGAAAACGTTTAGTGAATTTATTAAAGAAATCAAAAAAACAACAATAGAAGCTTTTGAAAATCAAGATTATTATTTTGAAAATCTTGTGGAGAAATTGTCTGGTGAACGAGATATAAGCAGAAATCCTTTATATGATGTAGATTTTACATTTCAAAATTTTAATACCCAATCGGGAGTATATAAAGACTATAATCAAAAAAAAGAAATCCCTGGCAATATGGATAATATGAACGAATTATTATTCAAGAATAAAATTACTTCAAAAATGGATTTAAATTTAGAAGGATTCGAAGTTGGGGAACGATTGTATTTTACTATTGTATACAGCGAAATACTATTTAAAAAAGAAACAATCGAAAAATTCATAAAATATTTTAAACATATCATTTCTGAAATAATTGATGATCTCGATATTAAATTAGATGAGATAGAGATATTGTCTGAAGATGAAAAGAATAAGATACTGGTCGACATAAAAAAAATAAGAAATAATTCTCAAGTAGAATTTGATCTTTAAAAATAAATCGATGGAGGTGTTTCTATGTCAAATTTATTAAGGATTGAGCTTTTAAACAGACTATTTAAAATTAAGAACAATTGGCTGAATGTTCTTTATGTTCATACACCTTTTTGCTTGCAAAAATGTTTTTATTGTGTTTATAGCTCTAAAGTTCCCTCCAGCAATAAAGAAATGGCTGAGTTTTATGAAAAAGTTATTCCTCAGCAAATAGAACAATATAAAATAACCTTAGATAATGTAAATTTTGATCAAATTTACTTTGGAGGAGGAACCCCAACTATAGCGGATGCAGACACGTTAGAGAGCCTTTTTAGAAAAATACCAAATTTTAAAAGTATTCCAAAAAAAATGACAGAAGCCTCTCCTTATACAATTACTGATGAGCATATAGACCTCTTTCATCGTTATCGATTTAATTATGTTTCGCTTGGGGTTCAGACTCTTTCAAATAGGATTTTAGAGAAACAAAATAGATTAATTGTAAGTGAAGAAAGATTAAATCATGTCTGTAGACAACTGGATAAACGGAATATTATAAGCAATCTTGATTTGATATTTTTCTTAGACTCTGGTGACCTCGAGGATCTAAGGGAATCTGAAAAAGATTTAGATTGTCTGATGTCAGGAATAAGACCTGTATCAATCACCATTCATTTTAATTATATGATTAAGAAAAAAGTGGAAAAAAGGGAAGCCATGATTAAACTAATAAAAAAAATGATGGATAAATTCCATGAGTATCAGTGCACAAATGCTTTGCTAGAAGATTCTGACATTGAAAACGACCTGAAACTGAGTGCAGAATACAGACTCATGAGAAGGGAAAAAAACTTCTACTTTTATATGACTCCCAAAATCCCTCAGTCACATTCTTTTGGCTATAATATGTTGGCACTGGGTGAATACCAAAAGTTCAAACCAAAATATAATTATTTCTATGTTTATGATAATACAGATAAATATGCGCTATTAGAGATGCTAAAGAGATATCATACAATTGCATTGGATTTTATAAATGCAAGGAAAAAATTGGGTTTGGATTGTCAAGATTATGTCGATATAGATGATTTTTTCTGCAGTGAAAAGGGAGAAAAAGATTTTAAAGAAATTATAAGAAAAGAAGGAATACCTCGTTTTAATTCAAGGCAGTTATAGTGAGTCATATAACCATCAATTTTGATTATAATAAAAAAATTCAATCGCCACAAATCAAAAATAGACGAAAAGGAGAAATGTCATGAAAGACAATATTTTAAAAACAATTAATGAATTTAGAGAGTCAGAGAAATACTGGCTTGAAAAATTTTCAGGGGAGCTAACTGACGTAAAATTACCTGGTGATTTTTCTAGAACAAAATCGTATGAGGCATCTAGCTTTAAAATAGAATTTGGAGGAGAACTGTCGGAAAAAATATTTTCTATCAGCAAAAGAAATGATTTGGCATCTTTCATCTTATTATTGGCTGCGTTCAAGGTGGTGATTTTTAAATATATTGACCAAAACGATATTATTATTGGTTCTCCAATTCAATATGCCAGTATTCAGAAGTACAATAAATATATCGCTTTTAGAGATTTTGTACATAATGAGACAACATTTAAAGATCTATTAATGAATGTGAGAGAAACTGTTGTTGAAGGAACTGCAAACGAGTTTTTCCCTTTTAAAAATTTATTTGAGGTATTAGAGATAACGGATAGTATATCCCTATTTAGAGTTGTTTTTTTGTTTGAGAATATTCATGAAAATGAGTTATTAAAGGATATTTTAAATGATTTTGAAAATGAAATAATTCTTTCGGTTTGTAGGAATCAAGAAAAACTAAATGGTAAGATAATCTATAATTCAAAGTTATTTAAAAAAGAGACAATTGATAGGCTTACGAATCATTATCTTTATATCTTAAATCAGGTATTGTATAAAGTAGATTTAAAGATAGATGATATTGAATTAATGACCGAAAGAGAAAAAAATAAGATACTTTTTGAGTTTAATAGAACAGAAAACGACTGTTTAACAAAAAAAACAATTGCAGAGTTGTTTGAATGCCAGGTTGAAAAGAATTCAAAGAATATTGCTGTTGTTTCTACTATTGAACTAAAAAATATTTATGATCAGTTAAAACCAGAGATAATGAGCGTTCAAGTTTCTTATGAAGAATTAAATGCAAGGGCGAATCAATTTGCCAGTTTTTTAAGAAGAAAAGGTGTTAAAGCGAACACTATAGTTGGTGTAATAGTCCAGCATCCAGTAGAGTTAGTGGTCTGTCTATTGGGAGTGTTAAAATCTGGCGGTGCGTATTTGCCAATAGATCAAAAGTATCCGTCTCAATTCAATAATGATATATTCAAAGATAGCAGTGTTGAAGTACTATTAGCTGAATCTTCTCTTGTAGATACCATGTTTGAAGGATTTTCTTCAATATCAGTGATATATATCGATGAAGAGGATTTTTCTGGTTATGACACATCAAATCTTGAATCAATAAACACTTCCTCAGATCTCGCATATGTTATTTATACTTCAGGCACAACCGGGAGACCCAAAGGGGTTCTAATAAAAAATGAAGGTATTATCAATTATACAGAGTGGAGGCTTAAAATGTATAACTACACTTCATCTGATGTAACACTTCAACCTCTTTCATATGCTTTTGATGGTTTCGGTTCAAATTTTTATTCCAGTCTTCTTTCTGGGGGAACTTTATTTATGGTTCCTGATGCGAAAAGATTGGATGTGGAATATATCTCATATGTGATTGGGGAACATCGTATCACAAATATCAGTCTTGTTCCCGATATGTACAAACTGATACTTGAAAATACCCAGCAAAGCGATCTTGAAAGTCTTAGATTTGTGATATTAGCTGGAGATAAAAGTAAACCTGATCTCATTAAGCTAAGTAAAGAGAAAGCACCAAAGGCATTAATAATAAATGAATATGGGCCTACTGAAACTTCGGTAACAGCTGTGGCATTTGTTGGGATGGAAAAGAATAAAACCAATATAATTGGAGAGCCTATCTCAAACACTCATATTTATATTCTAAATAAATCAAAAGAATATGTTCCAATTGGTATTCCTGGTCAATTACATATTTCAGGTATTGGAGTGTCTAGAGGCTATTTAAATAATATTGAATTAACCTCAGAGAAATTTATTTTATCTTCTTATGAAAAAAGAGAACGACTTTATAAGTCAGGAGATATTGCAAGATGGTTACCAGATGGTAATATTGAGTTTCTGGGTAGGATAGATAATCAAATTAAGATAAGAGGTTATCGGGCAGAGTTAGGAGAGATAGAGAATCAATTATTAAAACACAAAATGTTAAAAGATGTTGTTGTCATTAGTAAAGAAGAGGGAGAAAATAAATATTTATGTGCTTATATTGTAATAGATAAAGCAAGGAGACAAAGAGGTAAAGAGGAGCATGTCGAAGAATCAACAATAGAGCATTCAGAATTACAAGATTATTTATCTAAAAGGTTGCCTGAGCATATGATACCAACATATTTTGTAGAGATAGAAAAAATACCATTAACACCGAATGGGAAGGTTGATAGAAGAGCATTGCCTGAGCCTGATAGAGTATCAAAAGAAGAGTATATTGCACCAAGTAGTGAGATTGAGATTAAATTAGCAGAAATATGGTCAGAAGTATTAGGAATTAAGAAAGAAATAATAAGTATTAATTCTAATTTTTTCCACTTGGGAGGCAACTCATTAAATGCAACCGTTTTGATATCCAGGATACATAAAGAATTAAATTTTAAACTTTCTATTATCGATATTTTTGAAAAATTAAACATAAGAGAATTATCAAAATATATAGGGAATTTAAAGGAAGATAAACATATATCAATTAATCCAGTGGAAAAGAGAGAATATTATAAGTTATCCTCAGCCCAAAAAAGAATGTATATATTGCAGCAGATAGATGTAAACAGTACAGCATATAATATTTCAGATATGTACATGTTAGAAGAAGATGTTGATAAACGTAAAATTGAAGATATTTTTAAGAAATTGATTATCAGACATGAAAATTTACGAACTTCTTTTTTAGAAATAAATGGAGAACCCTTTCAAAGAATACATGAAGATGTTAATTTTAAAATCGAAGATTATGAGGCCAGTGAAATCGATATTGAAGAAATGAGGGATAATATCAAAAAGATAAAGGATACGTTTAATAGAGCTTTTGATTTATTTCAAGCTCCATTCTTTAGAGTCTGTCTCATTAAAATGTCCCAGGAGAAATACATCCTTATGATTGTTATGCATCATGTAATATCAGATTTTATAACTCAAGATATATTATTGGATGATTTTAGAGCTATTCATGAAGGAGGAAAAAATGCAGAGTTGAGATTACAATACAAGGATTATTCTGAATGGCAAGATTATTTAATTAAAATTGGTAAAATAACGGAGCAAGAAAATTACTGGTTAAATGTTCTTGAAGGAGAGCTTCCAATATTAAATATCCCTACTGATTATATAAGACCTGAAATTCAGTCTTTTAAAGGTGATTTAGTTAATTTCAAAATAGAAAAAAATGATAAATTGGCTTTAAAGTCAATTGCCTTAAGAGAAGTTGTTACTGACCAGATAATCATGCTGACTATATTCAATATCCTTTTATCTAAAATATGTGGACAAAATGATATAATAATAGGAACACCAGTGGGAGGGCGGAGTCATATAGAACTGGAAAATATAGTTGGTATTTTTATGAATACCATTGTATTAAGAAATTTCCCATCTGAAAGTCAGTCATTTTTGGAATTTCTTAAAGAGGTGAAGGAAAATTCTCTAAAGGCATATGAGAATCAAGATTATCAATTTGAAGATCTTGTGTCTAAGGTGTTAGTGAAAAGAAATCCTGGTCGAAATCCCCTTTACGATGTCATGTTTGAAATAAAAAATGTGATTAGAAATAATGAAGATTTATATGAAGCGAATAGCAGCGATATTGATGATCGTCTAAATAAATTAAGTGATAAAACAGCTCAAGTTGATATGTATTGGTGTGGTGCTGATATCGGTGAATATTTTTATTTTACAATTTCTTATAACACAAAGTTGTTTAAAGAAAAAAGTATTCAAAAATTTGTAAATTGGTTTAAAGAAATTATTGAACAGATTATAAATGATAATCATGTTAAAATAGAAGATATAAAAATTTCACACGATTATATTTTAGCAACATCAGAAATTTCTGAAGATAAACAAGAAAATTTCCAATTTAATTGAGGAAAAATTTGTATTATAATTATATCAACCTGGATGAAAAGAGGAGGTATGTAATATGAAGATAAAGAAACTACTTATGGAAGATTGGCTCGCTGACTATCAATATGTGAAATTTAACTTAGCAGAAAGTGGATTTGTCGATTTCACAATAGGAGAATTCCTTAATTTATGCACTGAAGATATAAAAAATCTTGAAAAAATTAGTCTTATCAATCCCGATACCAGGGGATCAACAGAATTGAGGGAAGAAATATTAAAGTGTTATGAAGAAACTAATATCGAAAATGTTTTGGTTACTGTGGGCGTTTCTGAAGCTCTATTTGCATTTTTTAATGTAGTGCTTAACCCAGGAGATGAAGTCATCGTTGAATTCCCCGAATTTCAGACATTATATGAATTACCTTCTGCAGTTGGATGTAAAATAATATTTTTACAACTGGAAGAAGAAAATAGGTTTATCCCAGAACCGGATAAAATTAACGAATTAATAACAAAGAAAACCAAATTGATCATTATTAATACCCCTCATAACCCAACTGGATCAGTCGTACCTGAACGCATCATTGAACGAATCTGTGAAATTGCTAAAGATAATGGGGTATATTTACTTTTTGATGAACACTATAAGTTCTTGCCACTAACCGAAGGAACCAGACAATTAAAGTCAGGATATGACATATGTAAAGACCTTTATGACAGGGTTGCTGCCGTAGGGTCTATTACTAAATCTTTTGGTTTAAACGGACTAAGAGTAGGTTGGCTGTTATCCAATAGAGAAATCATTGAAGCTTGCAGAGAATTCAAACATTATATGACCCATGTGACACCGCCAATAAATGATTATTTGGCTCTTGTTGCTTTAAAAAATAAAGAGAGACTCATTAAATATGTGAAAAGAAATATATTAAAAAATATAAAACAATTAAATGTATTTATGGAGAAAAAAAAGGATTGTTATAAGTACATTGAACCGAAAGGCGGCCTGGTTTGTTTTCCAAAATTAAAAAATGAAACTGATTCAAATGCATTTTGCCGTAAATTATTAAAAAAATATGATCTATCACTGCTGCCTGGCTCAGCTTTTGGAATGCAGCAGTATTTTAGACTTAATTTTGGCCTTAAATCAGTAATATTTTCAAAGGCCTTAAAAATATTGGAAAATGTTTAATGATTCAAATAAATAAGTAATATGGTAAATAAAAATGACTAGAAGTATAAATGGAGATTTAAGAGTAGCAGCATCTCAGCGTTCAAAAGAAGAGAACTATTGGACAAAAAAGATGTCTGGAGATATTCTGTATAATCCTTTTCCATTTGATTATAGCAATAAAGAAAAAATTAAATATGAATTAACTAAATTAAAACACATTTTACCGAAAGAACTTAACGATGAATTATTTAAATTAGTAAATAGGTCTGATAAATTGTTATTTATGATTCTAACAACAGGGGTAATCGTACTACTTAATAAATATACCACTAATGATGATATTACAATTGGAGCACCTATTTATAAACAGGAAACTGAAGGGAAATTTATTAATACCGTTCTTGCCATAAGAAATAAGATTAAAGGAGATATGTCATTTAAAGAGTTGTTAATCCAGGTAAGGGACTGTATAATTGAGGCTGTTGAAAATCAAAACTATCCCATTGAATCATTATTTGATTTTCCTTTATTTGATATTGCAATTTTACTGAAGAATATACATTACAGAAAATATATCGGACATAAAAATCTCAATATGATCTTCTCATTCAATAGAATAAACGAAACGATTGAATTGGAATTGGAATATAATTCATATTTTTATAAAGAATCCACAATTTTAAGAATGATTGATCATTATATTAACCTCCTGGAGGATGCTCTTTTTAATGTAGATATAAAAATATCAGATATAAAAATAATATCTCCTGTGGAGAAGAAACAGCTATTATATGAGTTTAACGATACAGCAGCAGGTTATCCAAAGGATAAGACCATCCATAAACTCTTTGAAGAACAGGTCGGAAAGAACCCCCACCACATTGCCTTGATTGGTTCAAGTCTAAGAGAAGAGAGTGTAGATATAGATATGGAGACCGAGGAACAGATACAAATAACCTACAGTGAACTAAACCGAAAATCCAATCAATTGGCTCATATCCTGCGGAGTAAAGGTGTATCACCCGACACCATTGTGAGTATAATGGTGGAGCCTTCAATAGAGATGATTGTGGGGATACTTGGAATTTTGAAAGCAGATGGTGGTTATTTACCAATCGACCCGGGATTTCCCGAAGCAAGAAAAAAATACATACTGAATGATAGTGATATAAAAATTTTGTTGACAACAAAGAGCTTAAGCCGTGAGTATGATAAGGCCTCTGTTTATTTAGAGGATACAAAAATTTATCAAGGAGATCCAACAAATCTTGAAAATATAGATCATTCATCCAATTTAGCTTATGTTATTTATACGTCCGGTACCACGGGTAAACCAAAGGGAGTGATGATTGAACATGGAAACGTTGTCAGATTAATGATGAATGATAAATTCATATTTGATTTTGATGAGGGGGATGTTTGGACAATGTTTCACTCCTTTTGTTTTGACTTTTCCGTGTGGGAGATGTATGGCGCCCTGTTGTATGGTGGGAAACTGGTTTTGATATCAAAGATGCTGGCCAGGGATACCGAACGCTTCCTTGAAATACTAAAAAAAGAGAAAGTAACCGTATTAAATCAAACGCCATCCGCGTTTTATAATTTAATATATGCAGAAAAAGGACATTATAAGAGAAATTTGACTTTAAAATATGTAATTTTTGGAGGTGAGGCTTTAACACCATCAAAATTAAAAGAATGGAAAGCAATGTATCCCCAAACCAAGTTAATCAATATGTTTGGGATAACTGAAACCACTGTTCATTCAACTTATATAGAAATCGGAAATCAGGAGATAACATTAAGTATTAGTAATATAGGCAGGTCAATTCCCACTTCAACCGCTTATTTAATGAATAAAAATCTGATGTTGGTCCCACTGGGAATATCCGGAGAATTATATATTGGAGGAGAGGGATTAGGAAGGGGATATCTGAATAAAGCAGAATTAGAAGCAGAACGATTTATAGAAAATCCCTATAAACCAGATGAAAAGATTTATAAATCTGGAGACGGGGCGAGATTTTTAGAAAATGGGGAACTAGAATATCTTGGAAGGTTGGACCATCAAGTAAAAATCAGAGGATACAGGATAGAATTGGGAGAGATAGAAAATCATTTGTTGCAGTTTGCTGGAATTAAAGAAGCTGTAGTCATTGCTAAAGAAAACGAAACAAAAGATAAATATCTATGTGCTTATATTGTCTCTGAAAGTGAGGTTCATTTATCTGAATTGAGAAAACACCTCTCCATTCACCTTCCTGATTACATGATCCCTTCCTATATAATGGGAATTGACCGTATCCCTTTAACAGCAAATGGAAAAATAGACAGGCGATCATTACCGGAACCAAAAATAGAAGCGGGTGAGAGATATATAGCACCGAGAGATGGGGATGAAGAAAAACTGGCAGCGTTATGGTCGGAGGTTTTGTCAGTAGAGTCTGAAAAGATAAGTATAGATGGTGATTTTTTTGAGTTAGGCGGTCATTCATTAACAGCCACGATACTACTTTCCAGGATTCATAAAGAATTTGATGTTAAGATAAGTTTGGGAGAGATGTTTGTTAATCCCACGATAAAAGGATTGTCCAAACTGCTAAAGGAAGGAAACAGGGATACATATTTGGATATCACCCCGTATGAAAAGAAGGAATTTTACTCTCTATCATCGGCCCAGAAAAGATTATATATTCTCCATCAAATGGAACCAGAAGCTGTTGTTTACAATATGCCCCAGGTCATTCCGTTAAATGTTGAAATAAGTAAGGAAAAGTTGGAAGGAGTTATTGGGCGTGTTATAGAAAGGAATGAGAGTTTCCGGACCTCTTTTGAGATGGTCAATGATGAACCCGTTCAAAGAGTTCATGATGGTGTCGTGTTTTCAATTGAATATGAAGAATGTATTGAAGATAGGGGAGGTGCCCCCATCAGAGATCTTGTAAAACCCTTTGATCTCAGTCATCCACCTTTACTCAGAGTGGTGCAGGTTGAGCTTGGGAGTGGTGAGAGCGTTTTGTTTGTAGATATGCATCATATTATATCAGATGGACTATCGATGGAATTGGTTAGAAGGGATTTTGGTATGATCTATGATGGTAAAGTGCTTCCGGGGCTGAGGGTTCAATATAAGGATTATGCAGAGTGGCAGAATGGGATAGATCAGAAGCGAATACTAATGGAGCAGGAGGTATATTGGTTGAGTGAATTTAGCAATGCGCTTCCGGTGTTAGACCTTCCCACCGATTATCCCCGACCTGTGGTCCAGAGTTTTGAGGGTTCAGATTTAAGTTTTGTTATAAGTAGAGAGGAAAGTCAATCAATAGATATTCTTGCGAAGTCTCAAGGTGCAACCATGTTTATGGTATTGCTCGCAGCATATACTCTATTACTTTCAAAGCTGAGTGGTCAGGAAGAAATAATCGTAGGCACGCCAATAGCCGGTAGGAGACATGTTGATTTAGATAATATAATCGGGATGTTTGTCAATACCTTAGCCTTAAGGAATAAGGTGGTAGGAGATAAAACGTTTAATGAATTATTAGAGGAGTTAAAGGAGAGGACCTTATTAGCCTTTGATAATCAGGAGTATCAGTTTGAGGATTTGGTAGAGAAGATATCCTTGTCCCGGGATGTGGGTCGTAATCCTATATTTGATGTGATGTTTGTATTGGAGAATCAAAGTGAACAGATGGAGGCAGCCGGTGAATTAGACATCGTTGATTGGTCTATTGCTGATGAAAGCGAAAATAGGATATCCAAATTTGATATGACCTTAACAGCAGTAGAGGGCAATGATAGGTTATTTTTTACAATAGAGTATTGTACGAAATTATTTAAGAGAGAAACTATAGAGAGATTTATTAGATATTTCAGGCGAGCATTAGGCTCAATAATAGAGGATTCCAGTCAGAAGGTATCAGAGATAGATGTGATATCCGATGAGGAGAAGCGACAGGTATTGGTTGAATTTAATGATACCAAAGTAGATTATCCTAAGGATAAGACTATACATGAGTTGTTTGAGGACCAGGTAAAACGAACACAAGATAATATAGCCATCGTATTTGAAGATCAACGCTTAACCTATAGGGTTTTAAATGAAAGATCAAACCAATTGGGTAGATTATTAAGAGAATCAGGCGTAAAAGAAAATGGAATAGTCGGAATAATGGTTGATCGATCATTAGAGATGATAATAGGAATAATGGGAATACTTAAGTCAGGGGGAGGATATTTGCCCATAGACCCAGAATATCCAGTCAAAAGGATCGAATATATGCGTAAAGATAGCGGGTCTAAAATATTATTAACAAAGAAAGAGTTCATAGACAAAGTTGACGATGAACCGATTAAGATATTTTTAGAAGAGAAAGAAATTTACAAAGGGGATGGTTCGAATCTTGAATTAATTAATCGTTCATCAGATCTAGTATATATCATTTATACATCAGGAAGTACAGGTAAACCTAAAGGTGTATTCGTAGAGCATAAGAATTTAGTTAGTTATCTTGAGGCATTTTTAGAAGAATTTCGTATAAAGGACACAGACACGGTTATCCAACAGTGTACCTATACATTTGATGCATTTGTTGAAGAGCTTTATCCTATATTATTGAAAGGTGGAAAACTTGCCATTGCAAGAAGAGAAACCGTATTGGATATTGAAGCGTTGATAGATTTCATTAAATATCATAATGTTACAATGATCACTTGTTCCCCGTTATTACTGAGCGAATTGAATAAAAGAGGAAATGTAGGCAAGATTCATACGTTTATAAGTGGAGGCGATGTATTAAAAGAGAGTTATATTGACAAAATTCATAAACAGGGGAAAGTATATAATACTTATGGTCCCACTGAAAGTACAGTTTGTATTACTTATTATCAGTTTATCCCAGGGTCATCCAATCTTCATATACCTATAGGAAAGCCAATAGCGAATTATAAGGTATATATCCTTAACAGCAATAAGAAAATACTTCCGATTGGAGTATCAGGTGAGTTATGTGTATCAGGTCCTGGAGTAACAAGAGGTTATTTAAATAGGAATGATTTAAATGAAGAGAAATTTATTAAAATTTCATATAAAGAAGGTGAGAGAATATATAGAACTGGAGATTTAGCCAGGTGGTGGCCAGATGGAACGATTGAGTTTTTAGGAAGGATAGACCACCAGGTAAAAATAAGAGGTTTTAGGATAGAGTTAGGAGAAATAGAGAGTCAGTTATTCAGTATAGATGGAATAAAGGAAGCAGTTGTAATAGATAGAGAGTTTGAGAGGGGGGATAAATATCTTTGTTCCTATTTTGTTAGTGATCGAGCCATTGATAAGGCAGAACTTAGAGAGAGGCTTTCAAATAAATTACCTGATTACATGATTCCCACCTATTTTGTTGAATTGGAAAAGATACCTTTAATCCCAAGTGGAAAGGTAGATAGGAGAGCTTTACCTCCCCCTAAAATAGGAGGGGGAGAGGATTCTACGTATATGGCACCCAGAAATGAAACAGATGAGAGGTTGGCAGCCATATGGTCCGAGGTTTTGGGTATAGATAGAGATAAAATAAGTATTGATGCCAACTTTTTTGAATTAGGGGGTCATTCGTTAAAGGCAGTCAATATTGTATCTAAAATTCATAAGGCATTTGATGTTAAGGTTCCCCTGGTTGAGGTATTTAAGATGCCTATAATCAGGGATTTGTCAGAATATATATTAAGTTGTGGTAAAGATCGATATGCATCAATCGAATTGGTAGAAAAAAAGGAGTACTATGGTTTATCTTCTTCACAGAAGAGGTTATATATTCTCCAGCAGATGGAAGTTGGAAATACCCGTTATAATCTGCCAGAGGTAGTAGAATTAGGGGAGGGTGTAGAGCTAGAGAAGCTGGAAGAGAGTTTCAGGAGAATGATATCCAGGCATGAGAGTTTACGTACGTCTTTTGAGATATTGAATAGTGAGCCCGTACAAAAGATCAATAGAGACGTTGATTTTAAGATAGAAAATTATTATTTAAAATCAGATGTTATTGATCATTCGTTCATCAATAGTGGTGTCAGCTCAGTATTGGAGCAATTTGTCAGGCCCTTTGATTTAAGCAAGGCGCCGTTACTTCGGGTGGGTATTATAAATGGCGAGTTTTCGAATCCTATATTATTATTTGATCTTCATCACATCATCACAGATGGTACCTCTCAGAGTGTATTGGAACGGGAATTTTACTCCTTGTATTCAGGAAGAGAGTTACCGGTGTTAAGGCTTCAGTACAAGGATTTTGCCAAATGGCAGAATTATAATATTCATCAGGGATTGTTGAGAGGGCAGGAGGAATACTGGGTAAATTTATTTTCAGATGAATTGCCCGTACTAAATTTGCCTTCGGATTTTTCAAGGCCGTTGGTTCAGAGTTTTGAAG
>Ga0180437_10003858_pt1 | contig 21859 bp, 19 predicted proteins | sample SS_ome_4_FD_132410 | JGI IMG/M metagenome (GOLD analysis project Ga0180437, IMG submission 132410) | Hypersaline lake sediment archaeal communities from the Salton Sea, California, USA - SS_3_D_1 metaG | ecosystem: Environmental > Aquatic > Non-marine Saline and Alkaline > Hypersaline >...
CGCAGTCCCCTTCCTCGTCGCCATTCTGGGCGACAGCACCATCGCCGATCCGGGGCCCGAGGGGGTGTCGGTCGTGTGCGGGGATGCTGCTGCGGAGGCGTTGGTAGAGATCGGGGGCGCTGCGGTGGAGGGGTTGGTCGGTGCCCTGCGCGACCCTGATAGCTCAGTCGGAATGCGGGCTGTACGGGCGCTCGGTCGCCTAGATGGGGAGGTTGACATACAGCGGGTCTTACCCTTGCTGTCCGATGATGCGCCTCATGTGCGAGCGCTGGCAGCAGAGGTGCTGGGCGACCTGCGCGACCCCCGCGCGCTGGAGTCTCTGATCGGGGTGCTCGGAGATGAAGATGCGCATGTAAGAGCGACGGCAGTATTGGCACTGGACCGGATGTGCGATCGCAGAGCGACTACTGCGCTGCTGGAACGCTTAGACGACGAGTCGGCGGAGGTGCGGCGACAGGCGGCCCAGGCGCTGGGCTTCCTGGGCGACACTCGTGCGCTCGGGCCGTTGATCGACAGGCTTCGGGATGAGAACGCTCCCGTGCGCGCGGCCGCAGCAAGCGGCCTGGGAGAGCTAGCTGACCGACGGGCGACTGGTCTGCTGCTTGCGGCTCTGAGGGACGATGCCGGGTGCGTCCGATCCGCGGCTGCGGAGGCCCTTGGGAAGTTGGGCGAATCGCGAGCTGTGGACCTACTGATTGCAGCGCTGGGCGATGAGGAGTGCGGAGTGCGAATGTCGGCCGCAAGAGCGCTCGGGAAGATCGGCGACCGTCTTGCTGTACAGCCCCTGCTTGATCTTCTCAGCGACAATTCGCCCTGGGTGCGGGGGCCGGCTGCCTATGCGCTCGGACAGCTCGGGGACACACGCGCGGCTGAGCCCTGCCGCATCCTGCTGAAGGACGAACACTCCGTTGTGAGAGCCCATGCGGCTCGCGCATTAGGGCGACTCAGGGATCGAGATGCTGTTCAGTTGCTGATCCGACGGCTGAGCGACGCAGCCGCTCCAGTGCGCGGTGGCGCGGCTTCCGCTCTGGGCGACATCGGTGACTTGAGGGCAGAGCAGCCCCTCATTGGTGCGCTTGCAGATGTAAACCCGGGCGTGCGCAGCAGCGCGGCCCACTCCCTTGGCAAGCTCAGAAGCACAGATGCTGCTCCGGAGCTCGCGCTGATGCTGGGGACTGCCGACAGACGGAGCCGGCGCGCGGCCGAGCACGCTTTGGAACGTCTTGGCGAGCAATCCGTTCCGGGGCTGGTTTCGGTGCTAGGAGCGCCCGACTGGTACCTGCAGTATCGGGCGGGCCGCCAGTTAGTGAGAATTGGTGAGGGCGCCGTCGACGCGCTGATCCAGGCGCTGGGCGACCAAGACTGGGAAGTGCGACGCAACGCCGCGTGGATCCTGGGCGAGATACAGGATCGGCGGGCGGGCGCGCCTCTGAGAGCGGCGTTGGACGATGAGAGGCCGAGCGTCCGATTCCGGGCTGCGGAGGCGCTGCAGAAGATGGGCGAAGCTGGCTACAAGATCGATGCCGGCTCTGGGTGAGACTCCGGCTGCTCGGCTTCGTCTTTCTGGGCCGGGGCGCTTTGCGGTGGAGGCGGTGAGAGCGTCTGTGGCACGTCGAGGATGTCGGCCGGCCCGTCAGGGTCGCGCACACGCATGGTGTAGCTGCCGAGCTCGCCCGTGTGCCACAGCTCGACCAGCGCCTCGACGACGTGCGCATCGAGCTGCGTAGCGGCCATCGCCTTGATCTCGCGGACCGCGTCGCTGGAGGTCGCCCCGCCCCGATATGGCCGGTGAGAGATGATGGCGTGGTAGACGTCGGCGACCGCCACGATGCGTGCGAGCAGAGGTATCTCCTCGCCCTTGAGCCCGTCCGGATATCCGTTGCCGTCCCAGCGCTCGTGGTGGCTGCGGATCATCGCCAGCGCCCCGCTGCTCGGATGCAGGGGCTGGACGATGTGCTCGCCGATGATGGTGTGCTGGCGGACGATCTCGAACTCGTCTTCGGTGAGCGCCCCCTGCTTTGAGAGCAAGGAGTCTGAGATTCCGATCTTCCCAAGGTCGTGCAGCGGGCCATATGCCCGGAGCGCATCCGTGTCCTCCGCGCTCACGCCCAGCTTCTCGCCGAGCCGGCAGGCCACCCAGGTGACGGCCTCGCCGTGCGCCGCGCTGTACGGATCCCTCGCCGCAAGCGAGCGGGCCAGCACGTAAAGCGTTCGATAGTACGACTGGCGCAGGCGCTGGTGGAGCTCCGCGCTTTCGATGGCTTTGCTCGACATGTTCGCGAGCGTCGTCAGCAGATTCAGGTCCTCGGTGTCAAAGGTGTCCTGACGGATGGCAGTGAGCGCGCCGCCGATGACATCGGACACCTTCATTGGGACGGCCATGGAGCCCCTGATCTTCTCCCACGCCCTGAGCTGCTCTGCAATGACCGGCGGCCGGTCCAACTCGCGAACGCACGGAGCGTCTGTGGCCGCGGCCCGTGCGATCGCGACCGGATCGTCGGCATCCTCTCTGGGCTGCGCGAGCAGACCTCTGCTGTGAGTGTGAAGGTATTCGCCTTTGACCTTGTCGAGGAGGACGAGGGAAGCGGCGTCTGCGTGGACCTGCTCGACGAGGGCCCCGACGACGAGCTCCGAGATGCGGTCGATATCCAGGGCTCCGGCGAGGTGGACGCTGGTCTCGGAGAGCTTGTTGAGGCGGGCGACGCGCGCATCGAGGGCGCTCGCCGTGTCGTGCAGCCGCCGGATAAGACGGCGGTTCTCGGCTCGGTGGTGACGTTCCTTGTCGGCGAAGTATGCGACGGTGCAGGTCACAAGGGCAAGCAGCCCGATCAGGAGCAGTGGCTCGCCATAATCGGCCGAGGTTATCTCCCAACCGTAGGCTACGAGGATGACGAGAGCAAGCGTCAGCAGGCCGACGAGGCCCAGCGCCAGCCACAGGAGCTGGGTTCGACGCCTGTCTGGGGCGTAGTCCTCGCCTTGCGCGACAAACTCCAGGTCTGCCGACGTGTGCTGCAAATCGCTCACACGGGCCCTCCGCCGACCGCCTATCGCTGCGTCAGAGCGGCCGCCTGCCTCCGCGTGGTATCTGAGCAAGTACTGACAAAGAGCCTTTTCCACAATTGCTCGGCTTCTTACCAGGCATTCTTCGGGAAGGAGCCGAGCGCTGGCGAGAGGCCGAGCATCAGCTCAGACGCAAGGGAGGCGCTGCGAGCGCCCCGGCGGATGCTGGACCGGCCGAGCCGGCGTGTGGCGCGACACGCACAGATGGGTTGCCTGAACGCGGTTGGCGCAGCTCGGTTAATCGCTCTGAACGACCTGGCGTGGCACCGCCAGACAGCCCCTGGGGCTTTGATCACAGCACGGAGGGCCGTCTGGAGAACAGGCAGAGGCATTCTGTGCAGTGCTTGCCAGGGGCGGCTCCTTCCAGGGCACCGATGCCGGCTCGGATCCGACGCTCCCGTGAGCGTCCCTTCTCGCGAAGGGGGGCGAGGAGTCTCGGCCATTCTCCTCAAATGTAAAGCAGGCTATGGGCGTTCGGTCGTGAAGGGAGCCTACCGCAGATGGGGCACGTCTGTCCGTGGTGGCACGCGTACCTGTTCGACAATTGGTTCCGTGCTCTATTCTTCAAGCCGGAGCGCATGTTCGGCCCGTATGTGGAACCGGGCATGGCCGTGCTGGACATCGGGTGTGGGATGGGGTTCAACAGCATCTCGCTCGCGCGCATGGTTGGCCCGGACGGACGGGTGATAGCTGTCGATGTGCAGCAGAAGATGCTGGATGTGATGCTGAAGCGCGCGCGGAAGGCGGGCGTCGCGGAGCGGATTCGGGCGTGTCGGTGCAGCCCAGAGTCCATTGAGGTCGACGAGCAAGTCTCCTTCGCGGTTGCCTTCTGGGTGGTGCACGAGTCGCCTGACCCGCCTGCCCTGCTGAGAGAGGTGCGCGACCGGCTGCGTCCCGGGGGGAAGGTGCTCGTGGCGGAGCCGAAAGGAGTTGTGTCCGAGGAAGCCTTTCGCGATACGCTGGCGGCCGCGCTGGACGCGGGGCTGGTGGTGTGCGACAAGCCGCGCATCTTTTGGAGCAGGGCGGCGGTCTTTGCGAGGGAGCGATGAGACCGGGCCGGGTGCTCGCTGGCGGAGTGGGATGAAGCGGGCAGTGCGCGGGCCGCTTTTCTGGGTGAGCGCTGCGCGGGCGCCGTTCTTCACCGGGAGCGCCGCGCCGGTGGTGGTGGGCTTCGCTGTGGCCTGGCACGAGGCGGATGCATTCGATTGGGCGATTGGCGCGCTGGCGTTGATCGCGCTCGTGTGTCTGCACGCGGGCGCGAACCTGGCGAACGACTACTTCGACCACGTGAGCGGCAACGATGAGGCAAACGTCACCTACTGGACGCCGTTCACCGGTGGGAGCCGCCTCATCCAGCGGGGAGATGTCCGCGCATGGGAAGTGCTGGCAGCATCGCTCACCTGCTTCGCCGTCGGCGGCGGGATCGGGTGCTACCTGGTGTGGGTCGCCGGCTGGCCGGTGCTGCTGCTGGGCGCGGTCGGGGCACTGACCGGGTTCTTCTACACCGCGCCCCCGCTGAAGCTGGGGTATCGGGGGTTGGGAGAGCTGACGGTCTTCCTCGACTTCGGGGTGCTGCCCGTGCTGGGAGCCTACTACGTGCAGGTGCGAGCGTTTTCGCTTGCAGCGGTCGCGGCCGGCGCGGTGGTGGGGCTCCTGATGGTGAACGTGCTGTGGATCAACCAGTTCCAGGACCTGGAGGCAGACGCGGCGGTGGCGAAAAGGCACTGGGTGGTCAGGCTGGGGCGTGCGCGGTCGGCATGGGTGCACATGGCGGCGTTCGCCGCGGCATACGGGTGCCTAGTCCTGAGCATCGCCGTTGGCCTGCTGCCGGGGTGGGCCGCGCTGGGGCTGGTGTCGCTGCCGATTGCCGTGCGGACCGCGGCGGTATCTCTGAGGCATCACAGCAAGCTCGACCGCCTGCGCCCGGCAAACGTAGGGACGGTAATCGTGCACGTTGTGACGAGCGTGGGGATGACCCTGGGGATTCTGCTTTCCTAGGGGTCACAGCGACACTCGGCGTTCATGCCTCTGCATGCCCGCGCTGTAAGACCCGCTGTTCTCTCTGGGACAGGCTGGGAGCGTGTCCCAGACCAACAGAGCGGCATGCCGCTCTACGCCGAAATGAGTGTATGCTCAGCGGGGGCGGACAGCGGCTCCGGGTACTCGTCCCATATGCGGCCGTCTAGCCTCCTGCCGGCTCTAGTTCTCTGGCGGCCGCCCCACTGCTTGAAGAAGAATGGCGTGCCGGCAGTGAGACATCGGTCGCGAAGCTCCCTGGCCCATTCGACCTTCATTGGCCGGGCTCCGGGGCCCGACTCGCCGCCAACTATCACCCAGTCAATGTCGTCAAGGCACACGTCGGCGATCATGCCGAGCAGCGGCTCGAACGAGACGAATCGAACTGCGGCCCCCACCTCCCGCAGGCAGTCGATCCGCCATGAGTAGTCCTGCGTCTCGGCGGTCACGCCCATCCAGAGGTTCGGCGGCCACGGCAGCTTGTCTGCCAGGGCAGCCAGCCGGTTGGCCCTCTTCGTCAGCACCTGGAATGTATGATGAGAGGCCTGCTCCATGACAGCGAAGATGTCCCTGATGAAACCGAGAGGTACCGACCCATGGAACAGGTCGCTCATGGAATTCACGAAGATCATCTGCGGTTTGCGCCAGGAAAGTGGCGCTCTTACGACTTCCGGGTGGAGTGTCAGCTTGAACCCATTCCGGTATCGTGCCTGGCCCATGGCCTTGAGCCGCCTGGCCATGCGCTCCGCATAGCAGTGCCGACAGCCCAGGCTGATCTTCGTGCAGCCCGTGACAGGGTTCCAGGTTGATTCAGTCCATTCGATGGCGGTCTTCATGTTAGCGAAGGTTCTGATTCGTCACTGTGCTCTGTACTTCCCTTCGAGGTCAGAGAGAGAAGAGGGTTGTTCTTGGGCGTGAATCTCCCGTGGTAGGCGCTGCCAGTGATGAGTTCCTCGTCACGTAGCGTCCTGATCACCTCGTTGAGATGCTTGTCTAGCCACGATTGGTCACGTAGCATCTCCTGGAGTTCCTGCCACCTAGCCGGTCGGTTGCTTAGCACAGCCAGGACCCACTGTCGAAGGGGATGCAGGTCAGGGTGAGGCGTCAGCAGGATGCCCTGAGCAGGGTCATGGGCCTTACGGGCCACGAATGTACCGTCACAGGAGGGACAGACTTTCCACATGACCTTTTTCATAAGGTCGCGACCTGCGTAGTGGTTCGTCAGGTGTAGGAGCGCGTACTCGGTAGCGTTGTTCGCCCCAAGCATCTTGACCCAAGTGGACCAGTTACATCCGATGATGCTAGAGATGAGGGACAGGGCTTGGTCACACCGGAGCTCGGAATCTTCAGAGGTGATCTGTTCCCTCCAACCCCGGCCACCGAAGATGAAGTCCAGCAGGTCCGCCCTGCCAGGCTGAGTAGCCGCCTGCGCGAGTGCCATGTCGAGGTAGCGCCACATCACATTGATAAACAGCTCGACGGCTTGAAATGCCATGAAGTCCCGCAGTAGCGGGTATGAGAGCTTGAAGCCGTAGGGGTCGACGAAGATGAAGGAGGGCGCCATTCGCGTTCGAGCGCCGCTCAGGCACGCAAGGGTCTGGGTCATCACCTCATGGAAGTCCGCGGCATACTTCTCGACCAAGACGCCCTCGGGCAGTGGGTCGTACGCTGCGAGCTCGGATTCAAGCGCCTTCAGGTTTCCGCGGTCTCTCTCCATGAAGATGAAGCGTACCTCACAGCTTTGCAGTATTTGCTCACGGCGGGGGTGCTCCAAGAATGTCCTGAGTGATACAAGCGGCGAGCCGAAGTCACCTGTAGAATGGCGGCCCCGACCGGCGTGCGTATCGATGTACAGGATACGGCCAGCCCAGGAGCCCAGTATCGGGAACCACCCGCCGAGGTATTCGCGGATGAGCTCGTGTTTGATATGCTGGAGGTTGCCATACTGCTGCCAGTAATCGGGATTGGAATCAGCGTAGCTGCCGTTGTGCATAGGTGCCCCCTCGTTGGTGCACTCACCGCGCGGGCGATGACATCGCACATGCTACCACAAACAGACGTTTGTGTCAAGTGCTAAATCGGGCACTCCCTCATCCGTGCCTCGAACCATTCATAGAACTCGCCGTTGGGCACGTCTTCGTGGCCGAGGACCATCGGGGAGTACGGGTTGCCCATGAGGTAGGCGATGTGGGACTCCAGGGCATTCTGGTCCGTCTCGCGGTCGATCTCGAGGAGGTGACGGAGCGATGAGTCCGGCACCTGCGGCCCCTGCTCCGGCGGAACGGCGCACAGCCAGATCATCCGGGAGATGTCCTCGATGTCGAGGTTGAGATCGGAGAAGCTGCGCTCGATGTGCCGGGCGAGGTCGTCGTCCTGGTCGGCGTACTCGACGACGAACTTTTCGAGGGTGTCGATGGCGTCGGCGAGGAAGACGCCGAGGGCCAGGCTGATGTTGTGGAGCTTGCCGCCGGCGACGATGGCGGCGTCGTCGGAGGTGCCCCCGCCCTGGCGCTCGCGCACGTACATGTAGCGGATGCGGTCATCGCGCCGACCATTCCCTGGGTCCTCGACGATCAGGCCCTCTCGCTTGTAGGCATCTATCTTGTCGGCGTGCTCGCCGCGGGCGAGTCCGTCGCCGTCCAGGTCCATCTCGTGCATGACATCGGCGTCGATGAACCGCATGTGCCCGCCGCCGACGCAATGCCCGTCTGGCGCTCCACTCCGAAGCGCAGCTCGGAGTCGTCGCGGAGGCCGCCGAGATAGATGCCGCGGAGCACCTCCGGAGGATCCACCTCGATCTGACGGAGGAGGCCGCAGCCGATCAGTCCCTCGCCCTCTTCATTGACGAGGGTGGCCCCACTTTCCCCGGCGACCGCGCGATCGACCCAACGGAAGACCTCGTCGATGAGGTCTTGCCGCTGCTGGGCGACCACGCGGGGGTTGCGGCCGAGCGCGCTGACGATGTCATCCATTTCCGTGTTGGGGAAGCGCCGGCCGGCGAAGGCGCCGTGGCCCATCTGGGCGTGGCCCTCGCACGACTGCATCAGGATGTTGTCGGCGGCCTGCTCCGTGGTGCGGAGGCGCATTGTGTAGAGCATGCGTTGGAAGTCCTCGCGGATGAGGTCTTCGGGCGAGATACGGGGGCGCCGCTGCTTGTGGCGTGACTTCCCCCCCTTCTTTCGACGGTGATGGTGCTTGCGCGCCATGGCGATGCCTCCTGGCCGGTGCCCAATCCGGATTCACACTGCGTCGTTCGGCACGCCGCGCCCGGACGATATTGGCGGCGGCCGACAGTATCTGCCACAGTCCTCCGTGGAAGGAGAACAGCCCGGTCCCTGCGCCGGACACGAAGTGCCCGGCTGGTTCCCGCGGGCTAGAGGTCGAGTCGATAGAGTTCCTTCGGGTTGTCCCAGAGCCACCTGCGGGCGAGGACGACTGCCTGGTCCTCCGTCATCCGGCCGCGCTCGATGCGGCCGGCGAGCACGCCGGCGATGTCTTCCCGGGCCATCACGAGGTGGCCGTAGACTTTCTCGACGGCCAGGGCGTAGTCGCCGCCGAAGCCGATGACCTTGTTCATGGGAACCAGGTCTATGACTTCGTCGAGCGCGTCGGTTGCGAACCGCTGGGAGATGATGTGAGTCCAACAGAAGTTCAGCCAGACATTGGCGAACCCCTTGCCGAGCATGATCGACTCTCGAACCCACGGGTAGCCGAGGTGATACATGTCGAATCGGACGTCGGGGTGACGTTCGAGGATGGGGATCATGTGGAGTGGGTCCAGGGTGCGGAAGTCTCCCCAGTAGCCGGTGTGGACGCAGACCACGAGGTCCTGCTCGCCCGCGAAGCGGATCATCTCGTCTACGACGTAATCGCGGAGGGGATTCACCGCGGGAAGGGATGCTGTGGCTCCCGTGCGCAGGTCCTCGAAGCACTCCAGAGCGGCCTGGCGGCTGGGGCTGCGGTAGGGGTTCGACATCATCTTGAGGCCGACCGCGCCCTCTGACTTTACCTGCTCGATGTAGCTTCGGTTGGCGGCGACCAGGTCGTCCAAGGTGCTGACCGCGATGGAGGCGTCCATCGGGCGCCGGTTGCCCTGCCAGTCGGTCACGGCGGGGCGAGAGACCCGATCCCACGTCTCCATCTCGGTTACGAGGGGCATCACCGGCGTGAGGAGCGGTTGGCCCACGTCCGTGCGGGCGCACTGGGTGAGGGCGGTGCGGATGTTGCAGGCATCCCTGAGGATGCGCTCGTAGATGCCGGGAGTGTTGGCCTTCGCCATCTTCTGCGAGATGTCCCCGTAAGTTCGCTCACTGACGTCGTCGGCCCCGTAGAAGCGCTTGGCGGCGATGAGCGCGGCCCGCGCATAGGAGGCCCACCGGATATGCTCCCAGTAGGGGGCGAAGAGCTTCCACCGATAGTCGAGCGGCAGGTTGGCATTCTGTGTCGCCTCGTAGTCGGCCTCAGACATGCCTGCGACTCCGAGATCGTGTCGCGTGTAGTGCGAGAAGAGGGTGAAGACGTCGACTTCCGCCGAGGTGCGGACGTGCTCGGGAGAGAGGTGCTCGTGGGCGTCGACGACCTCGATCTGCTCGAGGGCGTCGATGAGGCGCTGTACGAGTTTGGATGCAGACATAGTTTCCTCCGCGCGAGAGAGACGACGGTCGACTTGCGCGCTGTAACGCTTTCGCAGGATGCTATTCGGCGCGGCCGAATGCGCGCCTTCCGCGAGACCTCGTGGCCGCTCTGCGCGACACGCGCGGGGGCGGCGGCGGAGGGGTAGGGGAGGGCGCGAAGAACTGGCGTCCGCACACGCCGTAAGAAGGAGGACGCCGATGCCGGCACTGGCGGCAGGCTCAAAGGCCCCGCAGTTCGAGCTGCAGGGGACTCCGCAGCAGCCGTTCAAGCTGTCCGATGCGTTGAAGGAGACGCGGTTCGTGGTTCTTGCGTTCTTCCCGCTCGCCTTCAGTTCTGTGTGCGGCGATCAGATGAGTCTCTATCAGGAATTTGTGGAGGAGTTCGAGCGGCTGGGCGCGCGCGTCGTCGGGATCTCGGTGGACAGCAGGTACGCGCAGCAGGCGTTCGCCGAGGCGAAGGGGATTGCATTTCCGCTGCTGGCCGATTTCCATCCGAAGGGAGCGGTGGCGGAGCAGTACGGCGTCATGCGAGACGACGGAGTGGCAGAGCGGGCGCTGTTCATCGTGGATTCCGACGGTGTGGTGCGGTATAGCTATGTGTCCGAGCCGCGGAAGAACCCAGGCGCGGACGGGCTGCTGGAGGCACTGGAGGCGATGCAGGAATGACCGACGGACCGGGGGAGAGGCCGCATCTCCTCAAGAAGCCGGTGGGGGAGGATGATTGGTCCCGCGGGCCGGGGAACGCGCCCGTGACTTTGGTGGAGTACGCGGACTTCCAGTGCGGTGACTGCCGGAGGTCGCACCCGGCGATCCGGCGCGTGGTGGAATCGTTCGGCGATAGAATGCGGTTCGTGTTCCGGCATTTCCCGCTCGTGACGGCGCATCCGCGGGCCGAGGAGGCGGCGCTGGCGGCCGAAGCGGCCGGAGAGCAGGAGAAGTTCTGGGAGATGCAGGAGAGACTGATGGAGGCTCGGGGCGCGCTCGATCCCGAGCATCTGAGGCGTTACGCGCAGGAGCTGGGGTTGGACATGGATGCATTCGAGCGCGACATGATCGACGCCGCGAAGAAGCGCAAGCTGAGAGAAGAGAAGCTGCTGGGGGTGCGCAGCGGGGTGAACGGAACGCCGACCTTGTTCATCAACGGCGTGCGCTATGAAGGAGCGACGCAGCCGGTGGAGGAGGCGGAGCTGAGGGAGGCGGTCGATGCAGCGCTGGCGGAGAGCCAACGGTAGATGGCTCGACGCGAGGGGAGCTGGGCGGCGGATGCCGCGGGGGGCGAGACGCGCCTGGGGGTGAGTCGCAACGTCCTCCTGCTGGGCCTGGTCAGCCTGCTCACAGATGTGAGCAGCGAGATATCGGTGACGTTCCTCCCTTTCTTCCTGGCGAACGTGCTGGGCGTCAAGACGGCCGTCATCGGCCTCATCGAGGGGGTCGCCGAGAGCACGGCGAGCCTGACCCGGCTCGGATCGGGGTGGCTGTCAGATCGCTGGCGAGCCCGGAAGGCTCTCGTCGTCATAGGCTACGGACTGTCCGCCTTGAGCAAGCCGTTTCTCTACTTCGCGAATGTCTGGTCTGCGGTGCTGGGAATTCGATTCGCCGACCGGGTGGGGAAGGGCATAAGGGCGAGTCCGCGGGACGCGCTGCTCGCGGCTTCCGCGCCGCCGGAATCGCGGGGCTTCTCATTCGGCTTCCATCGCGGCGCGGATACGGCGGGCGCACTCCTGGGGCTGCTCGTCGTCGCGCTCGTGATCTACGCGTCGCAGGGCTGGGCCGCGCCGCTGCACGAGATCGCGTTTCGTCGCCTGGTGCTGGTGGCAGTGGTTCCGGGCCTCCTGGCGGTGTTCGTGATGCTCTCGGTGCGCGAGGTGGGACCGCGCACGGCGAGAGCCAAGGCGTCGGACGAGCGCGGGGCAGCGGCACGGACGAGCGGGGACCTCGGGCGGCGATTCCCCCTCTTCCTCGTTGCGGCCGGGCTCTTCAGCCTCGCGAACTCGAGCGACGCCTTCGTGCTGCTGCGAACCCAAAACCTGGGCCTGTCGGTGGCGGCCATCGCGCTCGTGCTGGCAGGCTTCAACCTGGTATACAGTGTGGTCTCTCCGTTTGCCGGAAGATGGTCGGATCGCCTGGGCCGGCCGGTGGTGATCGCGCTGGGATGGGGGCTCTATTCGGCGACGTACCTGGGGTTCGGCCTGGCGCGCTCAACCTGGCCGGTATGGCCCCTGTTCGGCCTCTATGCCGTGTACTACGGGCTCGCGGAGGGGACGGCACGGGCGCTCGTCGCGGATCTGGTGCCGGATGAGCGGCGGGGGACTGCGTATGGTCTGTATAATACTGTGGTGGGAGCGACGGCATTGCCGGCGAGCTTGCTGGCGGGGCTGGTATGGCAAGGGGCGGGAGGCTGGTCGGGCTGGGGGGCATCGGCACCATTCGTGCTGGGCAGCGCTCTGGCAGCAGCGGCCGTCGTTGTGCTCGCAGTCGGCACGCATGCGTCTCAAGGGCCGTCTGACTCGGACTCCGCGACGCGCTCTCGCGGCTAGGAGGAAACGACTTTGCGCCGTCACGGGCAGAGGGAAAAGAGAGGAGACGCCGCCGGCAGGCGCGGCCAGCTCCCGCGGGAGATCGGCCTCGCGCTGCTCTACCTCGGGCTGGGGGTGATGAGCGGGCTGGTGTGGGCCCGGCTCGCCAATCTCCAGGCCCTTCCCCAGTGGCACCTGGAGATGATACTGGGGCAGGCGCCCGCCCCGAACCAATACCGTCCGCTCACACCGTGGCTCGCGCAGTTGCTGGTGTTTGTGCTGCCGGGCCGCAACCTGTTCCTCGCCTATCTGCTGGTGCGATCGCTCGTGACCGGTGCGACCTTGCTGCTGTTCGATCGCTACATGCGGGTATGGTTCTCGCCGGCCGCGGCCGCGGCCGGCGCGCTGTGCCTCGCCGCAATTCTCCCGTTCACATACCTGCACGTCGTGCAGGAAAGCGATCCGATCAACCTGCTGGTCTTCGTGGTTGCGTTCTGGGCGCTCGCGCGCGGGCGCGACGCGCTTCTCTTCCCGCTCGTGCTCGTGGGAACACTGAACCGCGAGACGACGGCGATGGTCCCGGCCCTCTACCTCGTCGCGCGGTGGGGTCGGAGGCCCATGGGCCGGGTCGTGTGGCGGACGGCGGCCCTGGTCGGCGCATGGGCCCTCATCTACCTGTCCATGGTGTGGCTCTTTTACGGGAGGCGGGAGTACTACTGCGAGGTAGTGATGTGGCGGACGAATGTCGAGTCATGGACGCCGACCATCCAGGTTCTCCTTGTATTCGGTGTGATGTGGGTGCTGGCATTCGCCGCGGCGAAACGGGGGCCGCTGTTGCTGCGACGCGCGCTCTGGCTCCTTCCACCGTTCGTGATTCTGCATTACCTGGTCGCCATGGTGAGGGAGGTGCGGCTCTTTCTCCCACTTGCGCCGCTGGTCATACCTCTTGCCTGGTGTGTGTTGCTCCCCGAGGCGAGGCAAGATGGGGGAGAGACGGAAGTGGGGCAGCAGAAGGGCTGAGTGCGAGGAAGGGGATCTGAGGTGCCGAGGAACCTAATCATCTTTGGCCTGGCGCTGATCGCCGCGGCGATCTTGTTTCGACTGGTTGCGCTCGTGATCGACATCGCGATACCGGCCGGCTTGCTGCTCGTCGCCATCGGGGCGATCTGGTATCTGGTGGATCGACCGAAGAGGCCGCGGGTCAGCCGGTAGCTGTGTTGTCGTCACGGCGGCAGTCCGACCGGATGTGATGTTTTCTGGACATTCCCTGGAGGCTGCGTGCAAGGCACGGTTACGAGCGTCGAAGTACTAGGATGATGTTGGGTGTCCGCGCAATGTGCTGGGGAGATGTATGGCTGCTGACATATGGCCGCTCTGCGGATGTGGTAATCCTGGACGCAGATGAGGCAAGCGGAACTTGAGATGGGCGCATCGCCGGAGAGGGGAAGACCCTGGAAGCAGAGACCAATGCGGCGGCGATGCTGGAGGCTCCAGGGCACGATGTGGTTCGCCGATACTGTTGAAGAGGGAGGAATCTCGGACCGTTGGGGAGCCCCACCGGACAAGGGGCGGGAGGCTCCGGTCTCTCTGGCCGGGAGCCTGATTCGCCCGGTGGGCGGCCGATCTCCGCGGAGACTCCCTGGACCCGTCCGGTGGGCGGGCGGAGAGAACGGAAGCACACACAGGAGGTAGGACGGTGAACAAGTCTGTGCCTACGCTGTTGGGGATCATCATCATTTTGCTTGTCGTGGTGCTCGTGGTGCTGATCTACGACTACAGGCTGACCTCCGGCCTCGCGACCGGTCGTGTGGCCGGGACCGTCGGGGGGCAGTTGCTGACGGGAGTCGAGCAGCCGGGCGAGGATATCGGAGTCGGAGAGGTCCTCGAGGGGAGGGCCAAGCCGGAAGCGACGCCGTCTCCCGCCTCGCAGGCAGGCACCCGCGGTGCGGAGCTGAGCCGTGAAGCCGAGGACCGCCGCGCCACCCGCGAGAGGGGCGAGCGGCCGGAAGGTGAGCTGCGCGAGACTGCGCCGCCCCCGGGCGAGTAGCGGGATCGCACAGGGAGGGAGATCGAGAGTGTGAGAGGACCCGGCTGCGGCCGGGTCCTTTCTCGTGGCCGTGCGACAGCGTTTCGGGGCGCCGGCCACCGCGCCGGCCCACGCGAGCCCGGCCGCAGCAGCATGCGCACGGGAAACAGCACCTGGGGGCGTCAGAGGCGGCACAGTTGCGGCCACCTACGGCGACAGCCCTGCGGTGAACCCCTTCGTCTCCCCGCAGGGCTGTTCGGGCGGTTTCTTCACGCCGATCGAGCTGTTGGTGGCAACCGCCGGGGGTATATACCACATCTGGAACAAGATAGGCTGTTCTCACTGTCGAGAAGGCGGGACAGGCGGCCGGGAACGGCAGAAGGCGCTCAGAGGCGTGCGACACGGGTGGGCGCAGAATAACGGAAATTTGCCTTCTTCTTCATGTTTATGACACAGTTGCGCGGCATCATACACACGATACCACCGACAGTTGGATCAGGGTGAACCCTCTTCGACCGCCTGGAGTGCGCGCCAGGCGGTCTCGCCTTTTCTTGTCACCACCCGCGTGCAGGACAGGCCAGCGGGCGACCGGAAACCGGAAAGGCGAGTCCGCCCATCCACATCACAGAGAGGGAGAGCATGGCCAAGAGATTGCCCACCGATGAGCTTCGGGAGGAGCACCAGGCAGCGCTGGATGGCTTCGAAGGCCTCCGCCGCGAACTCGATGGTGTGACCCGTGGAGGCGGGGCCGATGAGTCTTCGGCTTGGGCGGGCCTGCGCAAGACGCTTGACGAGGTGCGGGCTCTGCTTCTGCTGCACTTCCGGAAAGAAGAGGATGGGCTGTTCCCGGACGTGGTTTCGTTGGTGAGCCGCGGCGCACCGCGGGTGGATATCCTCACCCACTTCTTCGGCGAAGAGGCCGACGATGACCTCAAGGCGCACACGCTGCTGCGGGGCCGGCTGAGGGAGCTGACCGAGATGCTGGAGCGGGAGGCGGCTGGATTGGGCGACGAGGCCCCGCCGCGGTTGGAGGGCGTGCTCAGCATGAGCCGGGATCTCCTCGAGCGACATGCGGCCAAGGAGCACAAGCTCGTGTTCCCGATGATCGAGCGACTGCTCGATGAATCCCAGATGGCCGCCGCGCAAGAGCGGATGGAGAGGCTCTCCCGGGAGTGACGAAGAGGCGGCCCATGCGGGATGGGACTCGGGCCGTCGATGCGGGGGTTCGGAAATGGCGGAGCGGGGCGCCTGGAGAGGCGCCCCGCTCAACCTTGACCGAGAGACTGTCGATGCTACTCGCCGCTAGTAGATGAACACCGCGTCCGGGTAGCAGCTCCACACCCAGGAGGCATCTGCGGAGGTCGGTCCCCAAGTGCTCACGCCCTGGAAGTCTCCTTCAGCAACCTTGTTGATCAGGGCCTCGGAGTGGATCCATGAGGCGTGGCCATCGAGGAATCCGATGTTCACGCCCCCGAGGTGTCTGGAGTACGGCTTGCGCAACTCGGGGTTCCTCAGGAAAGACCCGTCGTTGGGCGCGTAGATATACAGACCACAGTCCTCAGCCCACGTGCAGATCTCCCAGTCAGTCCACCCACAGGTGGCGCAGCACTCGAGAGTGCAGATGTCCGGGTACGCCATCGTGCCAACGTTGTTGTCCTCTGAGGAAACGCCGGCGTCGCTGCAGATGATGTGGTTGACCGGGTCTTGGACCGCGGCCAACTTCAGCCCAGGCGCCCACTGCGTTCCGATGGTCTGGACGAACGCCTTCGTCGCGCCGGAAAGCCCTGTGGCGGCGCCAAGTTCAGCGACCGCCAGCGTGCCCTGGCCGAGCGAGTCGGTGACCTCGCCGCCCCAACCCGGTGGCCAGGCCCAGAAGCACGGGCCGCCGATCATGTCGTCGCCGGCGACTGTGCCCCACTGGCCCTCATAGGACTGCAGATGTTTGAACCAGTCCGGCCCGGGGATGATCCAGGATGCGCCTCCTTCGACCTTCCCGCTCGGGCACCGCCAGACGTCGCGGTTCTTTATGTACTCATCGAAGATGACCGCCCACCGGAGATAGGGGTTGGACTGGAAGCAACACCAGGCATCCGCTTCCTCGGGCGGGTCTTCGCCACCGGGTGCGGTCGCGAAGTACGCGCGCACCTCGTCACGATGCTCCGTGGGAGGCAGCACGTCGTTGTTGTCCGCAAGGTACATCTGAATGGCCAGCGCGATGTTCTTGACGTTCGACAGACAGACTGCTTTGCGAGCCGATTCGCGCGCTCGCGCGAAGACCGGAAAGACCATAGCGGCGAGGATACCGATGATCGCGATCACCACCAACAGCTCGATCAGGGTGAACCCTCTTCGCCTTTGCATCATCATGTAACAACCTCCTGCTCAAGAAGAATTGACCATCAACTCCAACCGGACGCAACTCGATTCGGGCCCCCTCGCCGGCGCCCGTCGCAGGTTTGCCTCACCTCCTTTCCTGCTTACCTGGTTCGCCTGGCCCGACCTGCCGAAAGCCGCTGGGAAAGGCGCGGCACCGGCCCGGTGGTTCCAAGGTGCCTGGACCAGCCGGCGAGCTGAGAACGAGACCGAGCGCGCAGCGCTTTAGCGGGACGCGCGCGCGACCGACGAGTCGTCCTGTAGCTGAAGTTACGAGTGCTTCGGCGGAGCGACCGAGCCACGCCCTCGCGCATGCGGGATGATCCGTGGTGGATACCGGGCTCCGGGGGACGATCCGACCGGGGTCCCCGCGCGAGCCACCGTGACACAAGCCTCTTCCCCGGCAGGCCGCGATTGCCCATCTGGCCCATGGTCCTTGCCGCGTGATGGGGTCGAACCACTATCATTCTCCATTCTACGGACAAGGCCGCGCCGCGTCATTGCACCCATTTCTGAAACTGTTGTATAATTGTCTGGATGGAGCGCTTTCCACCCATCACAGGTCTCGCGATTGACGAGTTTGGGCCGACCAGGCGGTTCGACTACGGCCTGACCCCAGACAAGCCGCTGTACGCTGATGTGACGCGTTCTGACGGCAACACCCCCTTCGTCGTCCACATCCACGCCGGCATCGAGTTCGGTGTCGTTCTGAGCGGTGCACAGGAGGTGCACTACGAGGATTTCGTGCGCGCGCTGAGGCCGGGCGAGGTTGCGCTGTGCGCAACCTGGGAGCCCCATGGACGGCGGACGACGGCCCCGGATACGGAGAACGTGTCGCTGATGTTTCTGCCGGAGTTTCTGGGCGAGGAGCGGTTGGGCGATGTCTCGTGGCTTCAGCTCTTCGCGGCGGCACCTGCGGAACGACCCCGCGCGAACAGCGACGAGCTGCGGGAGACCATGCTGGGGCTGGGCCGGTCCATGTGCCGAGAGATCACGGAGAAGCGGCCGGCGTGGGAGAGCGCGCTGCGGCTGGACTTGCTGCGGGCGCTGCTCGCACTGCGGCGGGAGTGGGAGGTGCCGTCGCGGCCCAAGTCGCGGGCTCGGGTGTCGGCGAGAAACCTGCCGCGGATTATGCCCGCGTTGGTCCTGGTCCACGCGCGTCCGGGACGCCGCGTGACGGTGGCGGAGGCGGCCAAGGTGTCCAACTTGAGTCGGGCGCAGTTCTGCCTCACCTTTCAGAACACCATCGGGATGAGCTTCGGGCAGTTCTGCATGCGTTCCCGCCTCGGCCTGGTGGCAGCGATGCTGCTCTCGACCGATGCCCCCATGAAGGCCATTGCGCGCCGGACTGGCTTCGTGGACGGCAGCCATCTCCATCGAGCATTCGTCAAGCGGTACGGATGCACACCGGGCCACTACCGCGTGCAGCACCAGGCTTACGCAGCCGGAGTCTAGCCGGTCAGAAGTCCTCTGAGACGCAATCGCGGTAGGTGGTCAGGGTGATGCCGTTCTCGGCGACCGCGGCGGCCACCCCCGGGCTGGTGAGTGCGGCGAGCTCCTGTTTCCAGTGATAGCCCCAGCCGAGCTGCGCATCTATGCTGTCATCGGTGCCGGGGTGACAGCAGATCTCGGTGATGCCGCCGTCGAGGTCCGCGAGCGTGCCGACGAGAGATACCTCTTCCCACCCGCCGGCCTCGCCGAACCCCCGGAAATCGTCCGCGGCGAGCAGGCCGTTCGCCTTCATCGTATGTCTTCCGAGGCGACAGAGAGCCCGCAGCCCCGACTGCTGGGCTGCGCGGTAGACCCGCGGCCCCGGCCCGCGCGCCGGGGTTGGGGTGCGTGTCTGCAGCGGGTAGCGAACCGCGCCGATGCCATACTCCGAGGCCAATCGCACGACGATTGGCAGGATGCCGGGGAGCATGTGGAGGTGCTGGTGGCTGTCGAGGTGGGAGTAGGGGAGGCCCGTCTGCTGCGCCCGCTCGATCTGGGCGCGCAGCTCGGCCTCGACCTCCTCGCCGCGAATACCGCCCCGCACATACCTCCCGAGGAGAGCTTTCCAGCCCGGGAGAAAGCGCCCCGAGGAGTCGACGAGCGAGAGAATGCTCTCGGCACCCAAGACGGGTCGAGTCTCGGTAAGGGCCAGGTGGATGCCGAGGTCGAGCGCGGGTCGCGCATGCGCGAGATTCAGGGCCTCCTCCAGCCCCCCGCCGGTGGGCAGCACGCTGGCGCTGGTGACGATTCCGCGGTCAAAGGCCTCTGCGATACCCCGGTTGACGGGCGCGCAGAGGCCGAAGTCGTCGGCGTTGACGATGAGCCGCGCGGGCCCCAGCGCGCCGACTCGACGTCGGCGCGCGTAGCTCCACATCTCGCCGAAGATGCGGACCACGACCGCGGCGCTCGCGGCCGTGGATTGTCCCGCGACGCGCGTGTGGTAGTGGAGCCCAATCTCTCGGATGCCGGCGCCGAGACGGTGGGCCTCCAGCAGCAGCTCCGCGTCGATGAACGACCCCTCGCTTCGCAGGCGCATGCGGCGCAGCAGGCTCTTGCGCGCGAGCTTGAACGCGAAGTTTACATCCCGCACCCGCAGCCCCCAAGACCACCGGATGAGGCGGTTGTAGCTCCACGACATGATCTCTCTGCGCGGGCCCTCGGCGCGGCCGAGCCGATAGCCGATCAGCATGTCGACGTCGTCGGCGAACTGCCCGAGCGCGGCGCGGGCCTCCTCGACGCTGACAGGGAAATCCGAGTCCATGTAGAGAACTAGGTCCTTCGCGGCGTTGACCACGCCGGTCCTGACGGCGGCGCCAAGGCCGCGGTTGCGCGGATGGTGGAAGGCGCGGACGTTCGGGTGTTCAGCGGCGAGGCCGTCGATGAAAGAGGCACTCCCGTCGCTGCTCCCGTCGTCCACGAGGATCACCTCGTAATCGGAAACGATGCCCTCGGCAATGCGCTGAGTCTCCGGCAGCAGCCGGGAGAGATTCCCGATCTCGTTGTAGATGGGATAGACGAACGAGAGATTCATGATGTCGGCAAGCCAACCGGTGCCATGCTCTCAGCGGTCCTCTCTGCGGCGGCGTGACTGGCGTTCGCTGGCGTTTCCTGTGGCCCTCCTGGTCCTGTGCGGCGTCCTCTTCTTCTGGCGGCTGGGAGCCACGCCGCTGGACGACTTCGATGAATCCTACTATGCGGAGGCCGCCCGGGAGATGCTGATTCGGGGCGACCTGCTGACCCCATATTACAACGGCGAGCCGTTCTTGCTGAAGCCCATATTGATCTACTGGCTGAATGCGGCCGCATTCAGCCTCTTCGGAATCACGGAATTCGCCGCGCGAGCCGTCTCCGCCTTTTTCGGAGCCCTCATCGTGCTTCTCACCTACTGGTTCGGTTCCCTCACGCTCAACCGGCGCGCGGGCCTGCTGGCCGGGACCGCGCTGGCGCTGTCTTACATGTGGGTCGATACCGCCCGGGAGGGCATGATAGATATGCCGCTGACCGCGGCGCTCGCGCCTGCGATGTTCCTGTTCTTTCTGGCGACGCAGGCGCCCGAGACGCGGCGGAAGTGGCTGTACTTGGGAGCCTATCCGCTGCTCGGCGTGGCGCTCCTGGCAAAAGGACCGATGGCGGTGGGAGTCGTTCTGCTCGGGTTCCTCGGCTACCTCGCATCAGCGCGGCGGCTGCGGAGGACGTTGTCGGAGGCGCGACTGCTGCCGGGCCTCGCGTTGGCGCTGGCTGTCGCGGCCCCCTGGTATGTATACGAGGCGCTGCACGTGCCGGAGTTCATCCAGGTGTTCCTCGTGCGCGAGCACTTCGGCCACCTTCAGGGGGAGCTGGCGCGGGATGAGCCCTGGTGGGGGCACCTGAAGAACCTGTTCGTGTGCTTCTATCCGTGGGTGGCGTTCCTGCCGGCCGCCGCGGCCCATGCGGTGCGACGGCGAGATCGCAGACGCGTGCTTCTGTTTGCGCTGTGGTGGGCAGGTGCGGTCGTGGTGGCATTCTCGTTCGCGGGCGCCAAGCTGCCGCACTACCTCGTGCCCGCCTTCCCGCCGATGGCGCTGCTGGTGGGCGCGTGGCTCGATGCGTGGATCAAGCGCCGGGAGGCAAGTCGTGGGTGGACGTGGTTCGGCTTCGCGGCGCTCGCGCTCGTGGGGTCGGCATCTGCGGCGATGGCCGCAGTGGCTGCGGCGATGCCTCCGGTGGTGGCGGCGAGGATCGAGGCGCAGTTCGGATCGTGGCGACCGGGCCCGGCGCCCGCCGTGATGCTCGGGGCACTCGCCGCCGGCTCACTGGGGGCCGTCGCGTGCGCGGCGACGAAGAGGAGGTGGTCGGCGGCTCCCGTGTTGGCGGGCGCGATGCTCGCGGCGAGCTTGACGCACGTCGGCTGGTTCAAACCGCGCATCGCGGAGATACAGGCCCAGCCGCGGAAGGAGCTCGCGCAGTTCGTGGGGGCGGCCATCCCCGAGTCGGAGCCGTTGGGCGTCTTCTACGCGAAGCGGAACGCGACGATCTTCTACGCACGCCGGCCGATTGTGGATCTTGGCGAATGGGACGTCCAGGTGCTCGTGTCGTTCCTGGCCGAGCCGCGGCCGGCGACCGCTCTGACGCACGTGCAGTTCGTCCCCGAGCTGGAGGCTGCGCTGCCCGAGGTGCGCGTCTGGACCCGGCGCGGCGACTATGTCCTCGTCTCCAATCACCCCCTCCGGCAACTCGCCGGGCGCCGAGCCTCGATGTAGGGCAGACCGATCTGCGCGGCTACTTCAGGTAGCCGAGCGCTTCGAGCGAGCGACGCATCTCCTCCGTTACCTCGACCTCCGGCACATCCGGCAACTCCGCAGCAGGGGCTTCGGGATCGAGGAAGTGGAGCGGCGCCGCCGCCTGCTCGTGCGCGAAGGCGATGAAGGCCTGTTCCAGCGCGGCCGCGCGCGCGGGCTGCTCCTCGATGACGTTGTGGACCTGGCGCGGATCCCCCTCCAGATCGTAGAGGGCGCGCAGCTCTCCGCCGCGGTAAAGCAGCAGCAGCGAGGAGTGATCGCGGACCATGTAGCTCGGCGGCGCGCCCCCGGACCGCGCGAAAACGTACTCGTCGATCTCCCCGCTCTGCCCGGCCATCAGAGGAATCAGCGACCGGCCCTGCATCCCATCTCCCGGATACGTGATCTGGAGTAGATCGAAGATGGTCGGCATGAGGTCTATGCTCTGGGTGAGTTCGCGGGAGCGCCCAACCGGGGAATCGGGCC
>Ga0180437_10003860_pt1 | contig 21855 bp, 19 predicted proteins | sample SS_ome_4_FD_132410 | JGI IMG/M metagenome (GOLD analysis project Ga0180437, IMG submission 132410) | Hypersaline lake sediment archaeal communities from the Salton Sea, California, USA - SS_3_D_1 metaG | ecosystem: Environmental > Aquatic > Non-marine Saline and Alkaline > Hypersaline >...
GTGGATCTTTATAGCCTCCCGCAGCTTGTCATCGGTGATCTTCACGCCCAAGTGCTTCTCCAGCGCCTCCTTGAGAATTACCAGTTCTTCCCGCCACCATCCCACCTGCTTATCGGCTTGCAGCTTTGGAAGGCTCATCATATGTGCTAACGGGGTGTCTACCTTGCGCCACCAGTTATCATAGATTCGTCGTATGTGGTCACAATTGTTAAGCCAGATAACACCCTCTAAAAAGTCGTACTCTCCCAGAAGGCCCATGTTAAAGGCGTGGCGGCAGAAGCTGCAGTTTATGCTGGTGAGATAAGCATCCGCCAGCTCGGTGCCGGTGCTTCCGGTAGCCCTCACCCGGAAGGGTGTCAAGCCGGCAGCGGTGATTATCTCCTCCGGCCCGTAACAGCAGAAATAGCCTACCACCTTGCCGCCCTGATCTATCCACTTCTTCAGTTCAGGGTTAACGATGGTCTCTGCCGCTTCCTTGAACGTGTCTAGGGCTTTAGACTTTACCTTTGTTTCCAATTCCTTTCCCCCCTTTCGAAGCGATCCCTTGGCATTTGCCATCTTGGTCCTTTGGAATCCGGTCTATTTCTCTCATGCTTCTTGTTCTCCATCCCCCTTTCGCGACCCTCCTTTTCCAAGTCGTCCCGTAGTGATTCTCCCAATAAAGGCGTTTTTTTAGACGACGAATTTGCCCGAAAGTATCGAGTAGTCACAGTTAAAGCCCCACTATACAGATGCTGACCACCGGCGCATAAGGCTCGTTCCCCATGTTATGGGCCAGGCCCAGCTTGGGGTTCTTGATCTGGCGCTTGCCCGCCCTGCCCTGCAGCTGCAAATACAGCTCATAAACCATCCTTATACCGGAAGCACCTACCGGGTGACCGAAGCACTTCAGCCCGCCGTCGGGCTGTACCGGCAGCTTACCGTCAAGCTCGAACGTGCCCGCCTCGATATCTTCCTTCACCTTGCCCCGCGGGCTGAACTGTAGATCCTCCATGGTCACCGCCTCGGTTATGGAGAAACAGTCGTGCACCTCCGCCATGCCTATTTCCTCACGTGGTTCCTTGATTCCCGCTTCCTTGTAGGAGGCGATGCCGCCGCGGTAGGCCTCCTCGACGTGAGCATAATCGTACCCCGAGGTCATCCGTCCCGAGGTCGGGCTGGTACATATCTGGAGTGATTTGATATATACCGGATCGGGGCGGAACTTCTTGGCCATATCGGCACGGGTAATGATGGCCGCGGCGGCGCCGTCGGACACGCCGCAGCAGTCGAACAGCCCCAGCGGCCAGGCGATGATGGGAGCAGCTAACACCTGCTCTACGGTCAGCTCCCGCCTGAAGTGGGCCTTAGGATTCAACAGGGCGTTCTTATGGCTCTTCACCGATATCTTGGCCAGCATGGCCTTACCGACTTCAGGGCTTAAATCGTACTTGTCAAAGTAGTTGGTAGCCATCATGGCGAACATCCCGGGAGGGGTCGACTGGTAGTGCGTGTTGGAGCGGTTCTCCATGCCCGGCAGTCCGCTGGCGCCCTCGTCCTTCAGCTTCTCGAATCCCATTGCGAGGCATACATCGTATGTGCCTGAAGCGACGGCATAGGTGGCGCCTCTCATCGCCTCGTGTCCCGAACCGCAGGCGTTCTCCACCCGGGTAACCGGGATATACTGCAGCTTCAATGGCTCGCTGATAGAGCGCCCTCCAAACCCGCTGAACATCGTGCCTACCCACGCCGCCTCGATATCCTTACGCTCGATGCCGGCATCCTGGCAGGCTTCGCTTACCGCATCGATTACAAGGTCACTGGGGCCCTTGTCCCACAGTTCGCCGAACCTGGTGCAGCCCATCCCCACGATGGCGACCTTATCTTTAATGCTCTCCGACATATTAAGCCTCCTTGATCCTGATCGGCCGCGCCTTCCAGAAGTAGTTGGTCAGGCCTCGATCGAACTGCAGTTTCCTTAATGTCATCTCCACATCGGTGCCCACCTTAATCTCATCCGGGTCACGGTCGGTGAGGTCGAAGAACGCCCTGCCCCCGCCCTCGAACTCCACCAGCACCACCGAAGCCGGGGGGTCGTCCACCGGAGCCAGCTGGTCATGGGTATAGCTGAACACCTTGGCCTTCCTGCCAGCGAAGCAGTAATCGTCGAAATCGTCCTGTTCCTGACACTGCGCACAGATGCGTATCGGCGGAGTGCTCATGGCGCCGTTATCATACTGCGGTGTGCCGCATTTCCTGCACTTGACGCCCCACAGTCCGAGCAGCACTTTCCTGTCACGCCAGCCCGCCGACAGGCGTATATGCTGTTTATCCGGCCTTCTGGCAGCCTCCACTGGCATCAGTTCGCGCCAGCGAACATAGCTGTGATAGTTGTTTAGCATCTTCTTTGATGCCAGATGTTGTTTCATCCCACGACGCGGGCTCAGCTTCTTGATAGCATCTGTTACTTGGAGCAGGAACGCCTCGGCACCGTTGCCGTGGCTGAGGAACAGTATCTTATCCCCCGGCTCGGCATCCTCCAGCGCTGCTACCAGCATCATCGGCGCCATGGCGCAGCCGGTCATCCCGATGTTCATGAAGAACCCGAAGGGGTCCTGTATCTGCTCCGGGGCGAAACCCAGCGCCGCCGATACCTTGCCGTGCCTCCTGGCATCCCCCGGCGGGTCGAACACCACCTTGGTGATGTCCTTAACCGTAAGGCCGCACTTCTGCAGCAGGCCGCTTATCACCTCGGGCACTATCTTGGAGTAACCCTCGTCCATGGTCATGCGGTCCTCCCAAGAGCGAACGAAGGTGTCGCTGGCGGCCCGCCACGTGGCGGACAAGTCGTCCGAGATACAGTAGCTCCCCTGGATCTCGGCGATGACTTTATCCTTGCCCAGCAGGAAGGCGGCGGCGCCATCCCCCAGCGATTGCTCCGTCATGCCCCCTGGGCCACCGATGCGGCAATCCGACACCGTAACCAGCACGCTGTTCTCAGTGCCTGCCTTGATGCTGTCCGCAGCCAGCGACATGGCGGTGGCCCCCGCCCTCATCGAGCTGGTGATGTCCGCCGTGCGTATGTCCCGACGCAGGTTCAATGGCAGGCTCATCAGCGGTGAGCACTGCTTCTCCTTGTACGGCGATGTGGTGGTGGCGAAGTACAGGCCGCCTACTTTCTGCGGGTCCTTCCCCTTGAGGCAGTCTATGGCCGCCTCCACCGCCATGGTCACGCTGTCCTCGTCGAAATAGGCCACCGACCTCTCCCCGGGTATGGCGAAGCCTCCCCATGCCCTTAGAAACTCCTGGCGGTCCAACCGGTGCCACGGGATGTAGGCACCATACGATGTTATTCCTATCATTCGCATCTCCTATTTAATGCTGCTCTCATGGTTCTAGATCCAGAGTCCCGAGGAATTCCATGAAACGCATGAACCCCTGTACATTGGCCATTAATCTAGCGAAGTCTCCCTCGATCTTTACCTGAGGAAGAGCTTCAATCATGTTCATTTTACCTTTACACATGTCGATAATGGTATTGACTGGCGCCTGAACCCGAAAGTCGTATTTAGTATGGTCGAAAGGCACTGTCCTGAGGTCGCTGGGGGCTTGCTTCTCAGAAACTGCTATTTCGGTAAATTTGCCATCTTCAAAAGTAATCGCTAGCTGCCGATCCATTTCCCCTGGACAATCGTGATAGACCATGAGCAGATTGAGATTCAGTCCTGCAATGGCCTCCATGAACTTGGGATCTCGCTCCTCCTGCAGCCTCCAGAACTCGTTCGCTGCCTCTTGTGTTCCTAGTTGAAGTCCCACCGTAGCGCCTCCTCCGGTATTGCTGAAACTGGCTACCCTCACTGCTTGATATCCATCTTTGATCTTTCCTAACGATTCCATCTGATCACTTTGTTCTTAGTGGCTTGAAATACTTGATATCCAAGATGCTGGCCACCCGTTGTTTCTTAGTCTTGAACACCGCTTTAACCCTCATGCCGACCTTTAATTGTGTTGGATCCACCTCCCCCAACATATGGACTATGCCGGTATCGGCCCCGTCCAGCTGAATAATCCCGTATATTATGGGCGGAGGCACTGGTTGCACCGGGGTCGGCTGACGAGCGATAGCATGGCTGAGCAGGGTCCCCTTGTTGCTTACCTCAACCCACTCGCTGAGCTGGCCGAAGCAATCCCTGCATACGGACCTGGCGGGGACATAAACAAGGTTACACTTAGGGCATCTGGTACCCATGATCCTTTTGTTATCCCTCAGCTCGATAAGAAAACGGCTTCCCACAGCTCCGGCGGAATATGTGTTCGGGATGTTTATCTGCCCGTGATAAACCCAGACATCCATCCCCTCCAGCTTCTCGGTTAACGCTGCCATGTTACCTCCTACTCCTCGATCTTCCGGAAATACAGGATATCCTGGAAGCCCTGGCCCCGCCTCTCATAATCCTCTTCCCATACTGCCTGCACCCGCATCCCCTCTTTCAGCTTCTTTGTATCCGTCTCCTCGAGCCTGTGCCGCATATAAACGCCATTATCCAGCAGGATGATGGCAGGGGGGTGGGGGTCGGCGAACACCTTGCCCAGGTGGGGGTCGAACAGCGGGTAGACCTGATAGGTATACTGGAATACCGTGCCCGTCAGGGGCATTTCCGCCCAGTCCCAACCCATATCCACCTTGCACTTGGGGCAGACCGGTGTCGGTGCATGCAGATGTAACTCCTTGCACTTCGGGCAGCGGTCGGCTACCAGTTTCTTGTTCTCCTTCGCCTCGGCGTAGAGCTTGCCCAAGTACTTGCCCGTAGACCAGTGGTAAGGCCGGGGCAAATCGTATTTTATTGAAATATATTCCGGTTGTTCCGGCTGTTTTTGGGGCGATGCTTGTGCCATTTCATTACCTCCTACAACGATCGCTTGAGCAAGAACAACGCCGTCCAGTTGGGCCCGCCGAGGGCGGTGGCAACAGCCGACTTGATGTCCCTGGTAGCCTGGTGCTCACCGGCATCCCCGCGAATCTGGAGAGCAGATTCAGCGATGCGCAGGACGGGAGTAGCGCCGATGGGATTGGTAGCCAGCACACCACCGGAGCAGTTTACCGGGAATTCTCCCTCTATCTCGGTTGCCCCCCTCTCTACAAGCTTCCAGCCTTCGTTCTTCTCACAGAAGTAGAGATGCTCATAGAGGCTTATTTCTTCCCATGTGGATGGCTCGTAAATCTCCGCCAGATCGACTTGTTTTCTAACATCGGTTATGCCGTTCCTCTTATAAAGCCTCTCGCACGCCACATGCTGAGAGTACGTTTCCGTGCCGGTGGGGTCGCCGAAGCTGCCGGCGCGGAACGGCTCCTGGTGCACCACCTCGAAATCAGCCACCCACACCGGCTTCTGGTGCATCTTCTTCGCGCTCTTCTCCGAGGCCAAGATAACGACACATGCACCGCTGGATTGAGGGCAGAAGTCATAAAGCCTGATAGGCCATACCAGATACGGCGACTTCAGCACTTCATCTACGCTCGTTAGCCCGATCTTTAGGTGCGAGTAGGGATTTCGGCAAGCGCCACGGTCTGCCTTGAGCCTGATCATGGCAGCATGCTCCTCCCGGGCGCCGGAATCCTTCATGTAGCTCAACGCCTGCTTGGCGAATTCGCTGACGGCTCCTGTTACCAGCCCTTTGGCGAATGTGGGGACGGCGGCGGCGGAAATGCCGGCGGTAGCATCGCCACAATCGTGCTTCTGCCAGCTTACGACCATGACTACGTCGTACAGGCCCGAGGAGATCATATGGCAGCCCTCACCAACCGCTTCGGAGCCGGTGGTACCGCCTCCGGTGACTTTGAAACCAGGCTTCCCTACTGCACCGACTTCAGCGATCATCCCGTGATCGGGCAGGAGGATTCCCTCGAATGCTTCCATATTGCTGAATATGAAAGCATCGATATCCTTCACGTTCAACTGGGCATCGGCCAGTGCTGCCCTCACCGCCTCCCCGACCATCTCCGCCAGGCTAACATCTTTCCGTCTGCTGGCGTGGTGTGTCTGCCCCACTCCTACTATTGCTGTTCTATGAGCCATATATGCCTCCGATTACACGTTAGTTATGATCATGACTGCTTGATGCTGCCCGCAGATCCCGGTGTAGCCGTGCGCGATGGCTACCTTGGCTCCTTCCACCTGTCTCGCGCCGGCATCCCCGCGGAGTTGCAGCACTGCCTCAGCGATCCTTGCCATACCGGCAACAGTGTTCGGGTTCCCGGGGAGCACCCCTCCCGAGGGGTTCACCGGAAGCTGGCCGCCCATAGCAATCGCCCCGGAATCAACCAGCTTGCCGCCCTCGCCACGGCCGCAGAAACCAAGCCCCTCCATCCACAGGGGCTCTTGATAGGAATACTCCGTAGATATCTCGGCCACGTCTATCTGAGTGAAAGGATCATTGATGCCCGCCATGCCGTAGGCTTTCTTGGCAGCCTTCACCAGAGCGTCGCAATCTGCCAGTTCCCGGTCCCCCAGGTAGTGCGTGTCATAACAGTTGGAAGCCCCTGTAATCCATACCGGCTTGTTGACAAGCTTCCTGGCCCTCTCCTCTGTAGTCACAATCAAGGCACATGCACCATCCGAGATAGGCTTGGTGTCCAGCAACCTGATGGGATCGGCCACCATCTCCGATTTGAGGACATCCTTCACCGTAATATCCATAGGGCTTTGGGCAAAAGGATTCCCCTTGGCATTGCTGTGGTTCCTGACCGCCACCCTGGCGCACTGCTCAGGTGTAATACCGTATTTGTCCATATAGCGTGTGGCTTGCAGTGCAGCGGCCGAGGTGTAGTCCAAACCCAGCTGCCTCATCAGAATCGCATCGAAGCCAGCATTTTCGATGATGCTCTTATCACTTTGCGACTCTTTCATGTGAGATTCAACTAAGACGAGCTCATGATCGCCGGAGAGGATCTGTGACATGGCTACATATGCCGCGTTGATTCCATCTTCAGCTACGGTGAACTCATGCCCGAAATGCGCTCCCACAACATGCTGGAGATTCAAACTGGCTATAGTCCTGCCGTCCCAAGCGTCCTGACAGCAAGTTACGGCCGAGTCGATGTCGGACAGGGTAAGTCCGGTCTCCTCCAGCACTTGCTTTATCGCTTCATACGCCAGCTCTGCCTCATTGACATCAGCCCTGTTGGGGTGATATTTGGTCTGGGCTGCTGCCACAATCGCTACTCTATCAGCCATATGCAACTCCTTATAACTGCATTCAGTTGGAACCCGATGCTACCTACTTTACCTGACCATCGGGTTGCTAGTTCAGTTAGTGTGCTCGGGCAGGCAGAGCGAGGGTCCCCGTTCCACCACAGTTTCTCCCCTCCGGAACATTGAATTCATACTCTACGTCCACCAGGTGCTGGTCCCCGTCGGTGTACTTTTTGACCACCTTTCCGGTCATTGTCATGGTGTCGCCTGGAAAGCACGGCGTCCCGATACGGAAAGATATCTCCTTCAGCTCTCCCTCGGGTCCCATCCAGTCGGCCAGGTACTTGCCCACCAATCCGCAGATTGTGGCGTTGTTCATGAAGATGTCCTTCAGGCCTGCGCCTTGGGCGAAGTCACGGTCATGATGCACCGGGGTGAAGTCCCTGCTGGCTATGGCGCCTGCGATCACCGTGGTACAGGAAACATCCATAGCCACCGTGAGAAACTCTTGCCCCTCCTCAACGTCCTCCCAGCAAAGGGATTTCCAATCCATCTCTTTACCTCTCTAATAGTTCTAGCGCTTAAGGTCCGATGCGGTACTTCAGGACGGTAAGGCTTTGCGTGCCCACCGTCTCCCCTTTCTGGTTGTTAAAGATGAAGGTGGCGGTGATGAAGTGCCCCACCCCCAAGCTCGTCTTTTTCTCCGGCGAGACATCGGTAACCTTATAAGTGAAGTTTATGCGGTCCCCGGGATAAAGCGGCTTCAGATACTTCTGGGCAACATTGGTGATGAGGATGCCGTAAAAGCCAGCCTCATCCATCTTCTTCAGGAACTGCTCAAAGGGGTGTGGTGGCCGCTCAACCGGGGGCCACAGTGGGGGCATAGTCCAGGTAAGTATCATTTGGGGGGGGGCGATAACACCGCCGTATTTGCTATTGCTGGCATACTCTTCGTCGGTATACAGCGGATTGCCGTCCTGCATCGCCTCGCACCAGTGCCTGATCATCGGCTTGCACACCTCATCCTCAGCTACTAGACGCTCTCCCTCTCGCCCGATATCTGCTTTCAACTCTTCATAGAATTCTTGGCCCATAACTATTGCTCCTTATCTGGCGGGGAATCAGCCGGGACTCGTATTAGCCGGTAGCATCCTCAAATCGCCGCACCTGAATAAAGCAGATGCAGGGACTATCACATCAAACCTCGTTCCCGCCGTGTACTATAAGGCCCTTTGCCGCTCCATATTACAGGGGCATCCCCTTCGCCCGGGCGGCGGTTACGTGATCCGGTTCCGACCACCACTTCTTGGTGCCGGTGTCTTCGGCCACCACGTTTGCCGTGCCGTACCCCGCGCCGAAGGTCACCAGGCCGCCGGGGTAACTGCTGGCCCCGCCCAGGTATAGATTCTTGATCGGCGTCCGGTGGTTGGGGCAGTCATCGTTGGGGCGCCAGTATCCCATCTGCGTGGAGTCGTACGCTCCCTGCTTGTAGGAACCCCTTACCATATTGACGAACTTGTTTTCGATGTCGGCCGGGGTGGTCATGTTCCACCACAGCACCTTGTCCTCAGTTATATTGGGGGCGTATTTCTGGAGGACTGCCAGTTGCTTCTCGGCGCGCTCCTCCTTGAACTTCATGCGGAGCCACTTCTCCTTGTCCCCGTTAAGCTCGTAAGGAGCCATCTGCGAGATGAGGCCGGAGCATCTTCCCGGCGGCGCCTGGTAGGGATCGTGGACGCTGGGGAAGCAGCAGTTGAAGCCCTCCGTCTCCCCCAGTGAATTATCGTTTATCATGGCATCCCATTGCTTTTTCAGGTCCTCGCTGCTCTCGAAGCCCAGGACGTAGATGAAGGCATTATTGATGTCCGGGTTTTTGGCCGCAGCGGCGAACTGCGGCGCCTCCTCCATCGCCATGTGCAGGTGGCACAGGCTCCAGTGCTCCCACTCCCATGCCTTGACCTTCTCCACCAGCGTCGCATCCAGGTTGTCCTCTCCGACGAGATCGAGGAACGTCTGATGGGTATCGATAGTGCTGATTACCGCCTTATTGGCCATGTACTTGATGCCGCCTTCCAGTTCCACCCCCTTGGCCGTTCCGCCCTCCACGATAATGCGCTTGATCTGGGCGCTGGTGAGGATCTCCCCGCCGAACTCCAGCATGTACTTGGTAAGCGCATTGGAGAGGCGGTGGGACCCACCACTGGCGAGGCGGTAATTGGTTGCCCGGTTGATAAGCAGCGGCACCATGTAGCTTACCCCGGAGGCGTCGTACTGCAGGCCCCAGTGGCAGGCGATGTACAGCATCAGCGTCCTGACCACATCGTGCTCGAAGAGGTCGTTGATGATCTCCTCAGGGGTCATCTCGGTCAGCTGGTTGATGTCCCTGCCCACATCGGTCTTGTCCAACTCTATCACCTGCTCCAGTGGCGGCATGGCCAGGCAATAGGTGGCCGGCCCGATGAAATCGTTCACAATGTTATAGAATCGCTGGTGCACTTCGCGATAGCTGTCTGCATCCTTCTTGGAGAACTGGGCTATAGACTGGCAGGTCTTCTCCAGATCCTGGTAGATGCACAGGCTGTTGCCGTCGCTCAGCGGCATAGCCCACTCCAGTTCGGGGTGGATGAATTCGAGATCATACCTCTCCCCCAGCTCGAAATCCTTGAGCGGCGGAGCGTAGTCCACCATCAGGTGATAGATGGCGTGGGTATTGTGGAAGTAGTCCGGCAGCGTTATCTCCTCCGTGGCCAGACCGCCACCAAGCTCATACCTCTTTTCCAGCAGTAGTACCTTCAGCCCCGCCTTGCTCAGATAGCAGGCGGTTGTCAGCCCGTTGGGGCCGCCGCCGATGATTATTACGTCGTAATTGGCTTCCATTTCCCCTCCTTGATAGGTTGTGATTTAATTGGTCGATGAATAAAGCTGTACCTTCCCTATGACGTTATCTCCAGGTCTTCCCTCTTGAACGTATCGCGAGTCTTTTTCCATTGAATCCGCATCTGCTCGACAAGGGAATCCGGCTCCTCTTTGCCATTCTCCTCCCACGGCTTGGCCAGATTCATATCCTTGGCGATGATCCGGTAGCAGTTGTAGGACTCGGTTCCGCCTATGTTGGTCCCCACCCACCAGGATCCGCCGGTGCAATACAGGTTCTTTATCGGTGTCCGGTGGTTGGCCAGCTCGGGGGTAGGCCTGTTCTCGAAAGACTGATAGCCCGGGCGGTCATCCCCTGACATAGCCCCGTTGGGCGCCAGATTCTTCATCCTCAGACAATCATATGGGGTGTTGGGGTCATAGCCGATGATATTGTCCCAGTTCATGTTGGGGGCATGTTTCGACCACAGGTCGATCAACTGCTCGGCATACCACTTCTTCATCTTCAGCCACTCCTTCTCCGTAAACAAAGAGGCCGCCGGTCCCACCTGCTCGTTATTGCAGACGTATTTACCCTTGGGCGCGTAGGAAGGATCGACCATGCTGTGAGACCATACGGTGGGGCAGAAGTCCTCCATCGGCTGCCACAGCCCCAACTTCATGTAATAGGTCTCCTTGGCGATGTGCTCGGGATCGGGGGTTTCTGCCAGCCCGAGCCAGAAGGTCTCGTTTATATCGGGATTGAACGACGCCGTTGTGTACCTTGGCCTGTCGTGGCAAGCGAAGCTGTACCACATCAGGCAGCCGAATTGTGCTTCGGTCAGCTCCACTCGGCGCGCCGTTTTCTCATCCAGATGTTCCCTGCCTATCAGGTCGAAACAGAGCTGCCGCGGGTTCAGGGTGCTCAACACCAGCTTCTTTGCCTTGATCTGGCTACCATCGGCGAGCTGGATACCTTTCGCGGTTCCGTTCTCGATGATGACATGATCCACCTCGGCGTGGGTGAAGAACTTAACCCCGCCGGCAACCAGTATCTTATGCGCGGCGTGGGCTATCTGGTGGGTGCCGCCCCTGCAGAAACCCAGGCCCGGCAACTGCATAGCGTAACCTATGGTTTCAGCCCCGACCCCCGGGTGATTAACATCGAACGCTCCCGATAGGACGATTCTGGCAACGCAGTATTGTACTTCAGGACTCTCCCACATCTCCTTCAGTGAGCGCAGGTGGCTGGCTGCAAGGTATAGTGAGTCCGGTTCAAAACCGGCTTCCACCAGTTTCGGGTATAAAGCCAATTGCCGCTCCATTATCTCGGGCGCCACGCGGTCCTCCGCCGGCAGGAACAGCCGATCTATCTGCACCCTATATGCCTCATCGCCCATCCATAGATTCCAGAACCTAAGCCACTGCTCGGCATCCTTCTGGGAGAAACGGGCAATCTCCTTGGCGGTGCGTTCCTGTGTGGGGTCATGTTTCTTGCTGTAGATGGCGATGCAGGTCTCATCCTTTCTAAACGTAGCGCCATCGGCAACGAGATACTGGTCGTGCTGGTTACCGTAGTCCCAGAACTCGGGGAAATCGCGGTAGAACGGCAGATGGTACCAGTCGAACATCATGGTGGCATGGGTATTACCGCGAAAGCCCGGTGCAGCGGCCTCCTCTGTTGCCATGCAGCCACCGATCTCATGCCTCCTCTCAAAGATACCAATGCTCATTCCGCCGTATTTCATCAGGTACATGGCAGTGAATAGAGCTGTAGTGCCACCACCAACTATTACGGCATCGAACGTTTCATCCGGCATTACTACCTCCTGTTTTAGAATTTACATTAACTCTACATCGTGACAATCAGGGTCGACGATGAGTTGGGGTTCGGTCAGTTCTTGAACTTCATGCGGTGTCCATCCCGGGGCAACTTCCTTAAGCACGAGCCCCTTTTTCGTTACTTCTATCACAGCAACATCGGTTACGAGTAAAGCTACGCTTTCAACAGCTGTAATAGGGTAGGTGCATTTCTTCAGCACTCTGGGTTGGCCGTCTTTGGTGACATGGTTCATAACAACGATCAGTTTCTTGGCTCCTACAGCCAGGTCCATTGCACCGCCGATAATACCTATCTTTCTTTCCGGGACCATATGGTTTGCCAGGTCGCCATTTTCTGAAACCTGGAAGCCACCCAAAACGCTGATATCGATGTGTCCGCCGCGAATCATGGTGAACGATTCCGCATGGTCGAAGCAGCTCATGCCGGGCGCGACCCTGACGGTCTGTCCGCCCGCGTTTACTAAATCCAGGTCGCCCTCGCCCATGTCGGTGATTTCGCCGAAGCCGAGTATGCCGTTCTCGCTCTGGAAGATGACCTCTCTGCCGGCAGGTATATAATTGGCTGCCAGCACCGGTATCCCGATGCCCAGGTTAACGTAATTGCCATCCTGGAATTCCTTGGCTACGCGCAGGGCCATGGTTTCTCTGTCAAGCCGTACCTTCTCTGCCATAACATCCCTGCCTACGCGCTCTTCCTTTTCATGACCCTGTCATGAGACTCCAGGGCTTCCTTGCTGATTGGACCCGTATCATTATCCATGTATTCTGCTGGCCTCCCGACTACACGATCCACGTAGATGCCAGGGGTATGTATCTCGTCTGGCTTCAGCTCACCCAGTTCAACGATCTCATCTACCTCGGCAATGGTCACATTGGCCGCTCCAGCCATTGTGGCATTGAAGGTGCGTGAGCTGTATCTGTATACCAGGTTGCCCCAGCGGTCGGCCTTGTGGGCTTTTATCAAGGCGAAGTCTGCCTTAAAGGGCAATTCCAGCAGATACCTCTTGCCGTCTATTACCATGACCTCTTTCCCTTCCTCGACAGACGTACCCGCACCTACACGGGTATAGATACCTCCCAGTCCCGCCTTAGCCGCCCTGATGCGTTCCGCCAGCGTGCCTTGTGGAAGCATCTCAAGCTCAACCTTACCTGCCCTGAGTTTCTTTTCGAAGTTGTTCTGGTACACGGAGCTAACTGGAGCGGCGGCTATTGCCTTTTTTATGCAGTTATTGCGCACGAGCACATCCATGTCCTCGGGAAACTTAGCACCCAGCAGCTTCCATACATCTTTGCCAAAGCCTGTGGTATTTGATATGGTGGTAAGGTTTTTCACCCCCTTGCGGGCTAAAGCTTCCAGAAGAAGGCTGGGGGTACTGGCCACGGTGCCGAAGCCGCCTATCATTATGGTGGCCCCATCAGTTATATCGGCAACTGCTTCGTCGAAACTACGCACTATCTTGTTGACAGGCATTTGCTACCCTTTCGACCTTGATCTTTAGACCTGCAGATGACAATTACGCTAAGGTGACAATGGTACTGTCGCAGAGGAATTATATCTTACCGAATCTCGTACGTAGTGCTAGACACAAAGAGGGATTAGTCCCTGGACAGATAGCGGGTTTTTTACGCTAACCGATTAAATGACCAAGTTGCGGCGGACCGCGAGGGTAGCTGCCTCGGTGCGGCTGGTGACACCCAGCTTGAGGAGGATGCTGGTAACGTGAAATCTGACAGTGGAAGGGCTTATCACCATCTGTTCTGCTATCTGGGGATTGCTCTTCCCCTCCGCTATCAGGATTAGTACTTTGTGTTCAGTCTCCGTCAGGTGGTATTCCTTGGCCATTGCCGAAGCAGCTGCTTCTTCAGCCCATGTCCGTTCGTCGCGTGAGCGTCTGCCGATTTTGTGGATTACAATAATGATGCCCCTGACAGTAGGGTCGAGTAGAAGGTTGTTAGCTACTACATCTACCACACGCCACGTACCATCCTTGTGCCTCACCCGCAACTGCGCATGACTTCTACTGGCGTCAGATGGGGACTGGATCATTTTGGTTAGCCTATGTGCTGCACTGGACATATCTTCCGGGTGAATAACACCTAGCGAATCCTTGCCGATAAATTCTCCCGGTTCGTAGCCGAGGATTTGTGCGGCTGAATCGTTCTCGTATATAACCTCCAGCTCACTGCCAAGGATGACGATGCCGTCCGGAGAGTTCTCTACAAGCGCTCGAAAGAAGTCCTCATGTCTATGAGACGGCTCCTTAGACCGTATGCCATCTACCTCCAATGCCTCCAGCTCAGCGATTCGTCGCCGCAATGATGCTAATTCGTGCGAGGGTTTCTCCTCCCCATGTCCAAGAGATCGCAACGTCTTTATCATTCCAGAATCTACATTTGCCAGCAGGTCAGAAGGCATCTTTCTAGCAAGTCCAAAGAGCTCATCGGTTGCCGCATCATCGGTATTCAGTGCCTCGGACAAAGCCAGGATAGTCTTCTGCCTCGGCGGAGGCATGACACCGTTTTCAAGTTTACTCACGTATGTATAACTAATGGCTGCCTTTTGTGCCAGTTCTCTCTGGGTCATGCCTTGGGCTTTCCTCAGTTCCCGCAGCCGTTGCCCAAATGTCATCGTAATGTCCACAGATACCATACAGTAATGCTACAATTTGTTGAGCTGATTGTCAACTGCTACCATGTGATAGTCATCGTACGCCCCTGAAAAGGCTGACTGCATCGACGGGCGGTCAAAAGAGAAAAACTGCTATATGTGGTATCAAGACTCAAGTATACTCGTTGCCATCACTGGTGAAATAAATATGGGGCTAAAGCGGTTAAAGAGGGGCTTGCTCCTACCACCTTATATTTCAACAAGAAAGGCCGATGCCCCTCTTCGAGTACCTTTAACTTGGCAGTCCCAATCCATATCTACCAGCGATGATGTTCCGGGACATCTCGCTGGTGCCGCCGGCGAGGCTCCACGCCCTTGAGCTGAGATACATATGCCTCATCCTGCCGCCCAGCTGCGCCCACTTGGATTTTTCATCCAATTGCCCGTATGGCCCGAGGATTTGCATACCCAGGTTACTCAGGTCCTGAGCAACGCGGGCGCCATGGATTTTATTCTGGCAGCTGGGAACGACGGTTATCATCCCCTGGCTGATCATCCAATTTATTCTTTCGCCCATATTGCGCCCTACTTCGATCTCGATGGCCATCTCAGCCAGCCTGTGCCGAATGAGGGGATCTTTGGACAAGGGCTGACCGTTGACTTGGGTCTCTTTGCAGTATTGCACCAACTGATCGAAGTATCTCCTCGCATTGTGGAGTATGACCAGCCCATAGGTCCTTTCGATGGCGAAGGCATGCATGCTCACATCCTTGCCCTTGTTCTTCTCCCCCAGCAGATTCTCCTTGGGGACCCTGACATCGTCGTAGAACACCTCGCAAAAGGCGTCCAGACCGGTCATCTGCGTTATCTGTCGCAAGGTGATACCCGGGCTCCTGGGATCGATGATGAAAACACTGATCCCATGAGACTTCTTGGGGGCGTTAGGGTCGGTCCGAGTATAGACCACGCACCAGTCGGCATGATGTATGCCGGTGTTCCAGATTTTTTGTCCATTAAAGACATAGCAGTCTTCCTTCTCCTCGGCCTTCAACTGGAGAGCGAACATGTCCGAGCCAACATTGGGCTCGCTCATCCCGATGGCATATTTGACTTCACCGCGGGCAATGGGAGGGATGAATCGTTCCTTCTGCTCCTCGGTGCCGAACGCCAGAATCAGGTCGCCCTGAACTACGGCAGGGTCCATGCCCGGTATCCCCCAGTAGATAAGCTCCTCCTTGAGGATCCAGTCCTTCGCTAGACTATCCTGACCGCCGTATTCCTTGGGCCAATTCAATCCTATCCAGCCTCTAGTTCCCAGCCTGTGCCATACCTCCGCTGCGAGCGGGAAAACATCCTCCCTCTCCTCCTCTTCAGGGCCGGGGTCCACCCCCTTCCAATCAGGGGGTAATACCTCCCGAAGCACTTCCTGAACGAAATCTTCTACCTCTTTTTTAAAGGCCCGCTCTTCTTCAGTGACGAGAAAGTCCATCATACTCCTTTCGCTGACCTAGAGCCCCAGTTGTTGAGCTACAATCTCCCGATGATAGTCGGCATCCCCGAAGAATAGCTCCCCGGCCTTCGCCCTCCTGAAATAGAGCTCCAGATCATGATCCTTGGTGAAACCGATCGCACCGTGAATCTGGTGGGCTTGAGTGACCACCCTCCTGTAGGCTTCGCTGATCCACCCCTTGGCAACGGAGACCTCATTAGTGCAGGGGAGCCCCTCGCTGAGCTTCCATGCCGCCTTGTATAAAGTGACTCGAGCGCTATCTACATCGATGGACATATCAGCCAGATAATGCTGGATGATCTGGAAACTGCCAATAGGTCGGCCAAACTGTATCCTTTCCTTGGCATAATCAGTAGTAATCTCCATGACCTGCTGATCTCCACCGACCATCTCTGCACACTTGGCGAGGGCTGCCCATTCAATGATTCGCTGCAGCATTCCCCAACCTCCTCCCCGTTCCCCCAGCATATTTTTCTGAGGCACTCGCACCTTCTCCAGGGTCAATTCACACTGCTTGTCTCCAGCGATGGTACTAAACAACACGGTGCTTATGCCAGGGCTCTTGGCATCTACTAGGAAGAGGGTGATCCCTTCTTCAGGGTTGGATGTCTCTGCTGTTCTGGTGACACAGATTACCCAGTCCGCAATATGGGCATCGGGAACAAAGAGCTTGGTCCCGCTTATGAGATAGTCATCTCCATCGGATACAGCCGTGGTCTTTATGGAGGCAGCGTCATATCTGGCCCTGAGCTCGATAATGGCCATCGTGAGTATTGCCTCCCCTTTGCTTATAAGGGGCAGTAAATGCCGCTTTTGTTCCTCCGTCCCCCACTCCGCTATAGGTAAACCGCCCAGCACTACGGTTGATAGGAATGGGCCGGGGAGGCAAGCACGCCCCATCTCCTCCATGAGTACCACCAGGTCGAGGAAACTGAATCCTCCACCCTCATATTTCTCGGGGAAAGGAAGCCCTAACCATCCTAGCTCAGCCATCTCCCGCCACAACTCAGGCGGGTAACCTCGCTCATCTTCCTCCATCTCCCGCACCAGCGTTTTAGGGCATTTGTTAGCTAAAAATTCACGGGCCGACTTGGCCAGCATCTCCTGTTCTTCACTAAAGGCTAGATCCATTTCAATTCCCCCTGTCCGGTGATTTATTTCTTATATGCTGGCAGCCCCAACCACATGATGCCTATAGCATTCCGACTGACTACAGGAGCGCCTGCATCCGCAGTATCAAACATTGCAGCCAAACGGCAGACGCACATCCCACTGAGGATTCCCCGAAATAGCATGGATTCCCCCAATTGATCCAGGTCGCTCTAGGATAATCTAACCACATCTTCTAACCGACCGCATCTGTTTCATGTAGTTCCTTGATTCTAGCTTCATCATAGCCCAACTCCCGCAGTATCTCATCAGTGTACTGGCCGAAGTGCGTGCTCCAGTTGCGCGCCTCGACCGGGGAGTCCGATATCTTCTGCATCGAGCCAACCTGCTTCATCCGACCGAGAGTGGGATGGTCCAATTCAAGTATCATGCGTCGAGCCTTAAGATGGGGATCCGATTCCAGCTCGTCGATGTCGTATACCGGGGCGACGCATGTATCATTCTGTCGCAGCAACTCGAACCACTCATCCCGCGTCTTGGAGAGGAAGGTATCGCGGAAATGGCGGAACATCTCTTCTTTCTTCTCACCCTCATCGTACTGGAGTGGGATGAAATGCTCGCAACCAAGAAGACGGCACAAATTAGCAAAGAACCACGGCTCCAGCGCACCGAGGCTAATATATTTACCATCTTTAGTTTCATATATATTGTACCAGGGGTACTTACCGCTGAACATGCCCTCACCCCGGTGTGGGACGGCACCACCTAGCAGGTAGGGGTTTATCTCCAGGATATTGAGCTCTACCACCGCATCGAGCATGGACACGTCCACAAACCGCCCCTTGCCGGTACGCTCGCGGGATAGCAATGCCGCCAGGATCCCTATGGCTGCGGACATTCCACCGGCGGCAAAGTCAGCCAGCACCGTCCCCGGGATAACCGGGGCCCCGCCGGCGGTACCTGTCAGACCTAGAAGACCGCCCATAGCAATATAGTTGATATCATGGCCTACCAGGTCACGGTAGGGTCCGGATTGCCCATAGCCCGATATTGAAGCATACACGATTTGCGGATTGATTTTCTTAAGTGTATCGTAGTCAGCTCTCAGACGCTCGGCCACACCGGGGCGAAAACCCTCCATTACCACATCCGCAGTCTTAACCAGGTTGTAGAATACATCTCGCCCCCCGGGCGATTTAAGATCGATACCTATGGTTCGGCAGTTGCGCATACCGGGACGGGTGTCATTGTAGAGCATGGTATAGGGGGCGCCGCGGCGCTCGGGGTGAGCCTCATAGACCTCAATTACATCAGCGCCGAGGTCTCCGAGTGTAGTGGCGCAGAAGACACCGGGGCCGAGCCAGGTGAGATCGACTACCTTTATCCCTTCGAGAACCAATGACATACTATCTTCAATTCGAATGGGGGTTTGCTGCTACCCCTTCTCGGTTATGGAACACTACAGGTCAATGAGTTCACTTCTGTAAGGCTAACTATCCAGTCTAGCATAATGTTGCCAGCCGCATAGCAAGAGAGCGCTACTTGTAAAGCTTGGCTGCAAGTTCGGAAATCCCCAGCTTGCTCAGCGTCTCCTTTGTGGGGCGGCCATCGGAGCCTAGCCCCCTCGCCGGATAGAACTCCTTCAGCATAACTTCCAGGCTGGGCACCTGGCCCGCAGCCCCGCCCTCGGTGGTCGGTGTGAGTATATGCTTGGGTAGACGGTCGTCGGCAGCGGTGATGCCCATGAGGTTGTCCAGCCCCCTCTTGGTGATCCATATGCGCGCGGCGCACTCCTTCACCTCATCAAAGGTGTAGTCAAAGCCACTGGCCGCGCTCAGCAATTCGGCCACATCCTCCCCGTTAATCGCAAATACAATCATGTAGCAGAATGCGGCGGCATTGAATATCTGCCCCAGGTCTTGGGCATGCTTAACTATCTCCCCGGCGCCCTCGTTCTTCTTGACATCGATACCGATATTTATCCCAATATCCGGCCAGTCAAGGATACCCGAGCTGATAGCATAGGCGGCATCATTGGTATGGCACGCCCCGCGAACGCCGGTGGCATATCCCAGACCTGCCAGGTAATTCGCCCGGGGATCATGCATCGGCACCTCCATGCCTTTGATCTCTACGGCATAGTCGGAGGCTCCCTTACCAATCTTCTGGGCGGCGCGTTTGGAGCCCTCAGCTAAAACGTCCCCGAAGCCCTCACGTCGGGCTATCTTCTCTATCATCTTCAGAACGGCAGCATGATCACCCCACTTCAGCTCGATGCCGTCGGTGTCCTTGGTACTGATGATGCCATGCTCGAAGCACTCCATGGCAAATGCGATCGTCGAGCCGCAGGAGATGACGTCCATCCCTAGGTCGTTGCACACCTCGTTCATCTTGATGACCGCTGCCATGTCCCCTATCATCAGCAGGCTGCCCAGGCTGGCAACCCCCTCGTATTCGGGCCCCGGACCCTCCATGCCCTTGTACGGACCGTCGGTGATGTGGACCACACGCTTGCACGCTACCATACAACCGTGGCAGGCGTCATTGCTGATTAAGAAATCGGGGCCGCTGAGGACGCCCCCCTCGATCTTGGACGATACCTCGGTGTTGATGCCTACGGTCCAGTTCTTGATCGGGAGGTCGCCGGTCAGGGCGCTTATCCCAAAGGCTGCATTGGTGCCCTGGGCATTAAGTACCTGTAATGCGATATGCTCCTGAGCCTTCTTGAGCACGACCTTGCGCCTGGCGTTGAACCTGTCCGGGTCGGCCAGCGATACCTTGCCGCTCCCCTTGACGAATACCGCCTTGAGCTTCTTGGAGCCCATCACCGCCCCCAACCCGCAGCGGGCGGCGAAGTTCTTCTTCTCGCTGCTTATGCCGGCAAACTTGACCAGGTTCTCCCCACCCACACCTATCGATATAAGTGAGCCCCTCTTCTTGTCACCGTGGCGCTCCTTGAGCAGATCGGTCACCTCATGGGTGTTCTTGCCCCACAGACCCGATGCGTCTTTAATCTCTACTTTATCGTCATCGATCACGATGTACACCGGTTTTTTAGATGCCCCCTCGATGATGATCCCATCCCATCCCGCGGATCTCAATTCGAAAGCAAAGCTACCCCCGGACGAGCTTTCGCCGAACATATTGGTCAGTGGCGATTTGGCACATACCGCGAAGCGCGCCCCACCGGGGATGCTGGTGCCGCTGGTAGGCCCTGTCAATATAAATAATGTATTATCCGGCGACAGAGGCTCAACATCGGGCGCAACCCGATCCAGCATCAGCTTGGCGCCCAGACCGCTGCCACCGATGAACTTGCGTAGCGAATCTTTGTCTACCATAGAAGCCTTCACTGTCCCATCGGTCAGGTTTACTTCCAGCATCTTACCCTCGAAACCAGCCATCGAAACCTCCTCGACATCTATATAGATATTGATATAGATGCTGATTTTAATATATAATAATCGAATAATATTATCGGTGTCAACTTTGTTTAAAAACCGGAATTTTAAAAGAAATACGGTATGGTGTGGAAGCTGGGAGTGTGATTTAGACAAGAGTTAACAAGCAATATTCGAGGCCGTATATCTGAAAAACAAAGAGGATATCCTCAGAACAGCACTAGAAACGTAGAGGGCTGAAGAATGGTAAAGGGCATATTTGATGATCCGGATTTTCAATTATGGGTAATACTGATGCAGGCGAGCGACGTTTTCGCAAAGGCGAGGGCTAAAGAAGTAAACAGGTACGGTATTACTTTCCGGCAGTCTGGCGTTTTATTCCATCTCGCAGCAAGCAATGGCGAGTCAACCATAAAGGAGCTCTCCAGATGGCTTATGCGGGAACCGCATTCAATCCTCGTCATAGTGAACAGGATGGAAAAAGACGGCCTAATAACCAAAGACAAGGGTAAAGATGGCAAGGGCCGCACAAAAATTAAAATAACGGGAAAAGGCAGACAGGCATATGAGAAATGTCTAAAATGGGATTCTATAAAAGAAACCCTGTCTGTTTTATCTGCTGCAGAGAAGGATCAACTGTTCAGGTCCATGAAAAAAATCCGCGGACAGGCCTTTGGGATAATTAATGAGCCAGAGAAATTTTCGTACCCTTAGCGTTTGATCGTCACAGGCTCCCAAACGATATTATAATATTCGAATAATGCCCGGCCTGAATATCTGTTATTTAGATATGACACTTCCATCGGGAATGATGGGCGCGGCATCCATATGAAGGGCAATGTAAGGAGGGAGAATGGCAAAGAAAAAGGTACTGCTAACCGGTGCATCTGGATCGATGGGAGGGGACGCGTTCAAAGAGCTGTTGAGAAGAAAAGATAAATATGATGTAAGGCTACTTTTACGACCGTCGAAAAAGAACAAAAGGGCTTTCGGCCGATACGAGGGGCAGGAGGGTGTCGAGATCATATGGGGAGACCTCAGTAAGATGAATGATGTGTTAGAAGCAGTCAATGGGGTACAGCATGTGCTTCACGTGGCGGCGCTGGTCTCACCCGAAGCGGATCGCAACGCCCCGCTGTGCAACCTGTGCAACCGTGTCGGGACCGAGAACGTGGTTGAGGCTATCAAGCAGCAGCCGGGCGGTGGGGACAATATCACGCTGGTCTCTATAGCTTCGGTAGCCATGTATGGAGACCGCCTGCCACCCGTCCACTGGTTGAAAGTAGGTGATCCGCTAAAACCCAGCGTGGGCGATTACTATTCCATAACCAAGATGTGTGCCGAGCGGGCGGTGATCGA
>Ga0180437_10003861_pt1 | contig 21855 bp, 19 predicted proteins | sample SS_ome_4_FD_132410 | JGI IMG/M metagenome (GOLD analysis project Ga0180437, IMG submission 132410) | Hypersaline lake sediment archaeal communities from the Salton Sea, California, USA - SS_3_D_1 metaG | ecosystem: Environmental > Aquatic > Non-marine Saline and Alkaline > Hypersaline >...
ATGCGTCCCGACCGCATCATCGTCGGCGAGGTCCGCGGGGCCGAGGCGCTGGATATGCTTCAGGCCATGAATACAGGTCACGACGGTTCCCTGACCACACTCCACGCCAATTCCACACGCGACGCCCTGCGCCGACTGGAAACCATGATCCTTATGGCAGGGAGCAATCTTACGGACAAGGCCATGAGGGAACAGATCAGTTCGGCCATCAATCTGATTATACAAATAGCGCGTTTGAGCGATGGCTCGAGAAAGGTCATTAAAGTCTCTGAGATTACAGGTATGGAGGGGAATACCATTTCACTGCAGGATTTATTCGTGTTCGAGAAAATGGGTGTGAGAGACGATGGTATCGTCCTGGGAGGATTTCGGACCACGGGTATTCGGCCCAAATTTGCCGAACAACTCGAAGCCTCTGGCATTGTTTTGCCCGTCGATATTTTTGAGCCCAAGCTTGTGGCAACAACCGAATTAGGGGAGGATGAGCTGTGATCGTTATTCTGATCGGCATTTTTTTGTCGATTATTTTTATCATGATGGCTGTTTTGTATGTGATTTATAAAAATACGGGCAGTCCTGAACAGACTATTGCCAAACGTGTAAACGCGTTTTATAAAGAGGAAAAACCGAACAAAGAATCGGCGATCCCGTATATCGTACGGGACGATCAGCTCAGTGACTTAGGCATACTCAATCGTCTTCTAGAACGACTGGACATTTCCACAAAACTGCAGCGATTTTTAACGCAAGCAGGCTCTACGATGAAAGTGGGCCAGTTGATCATCCTCATGGCCGTATTAGGCATGGTGGGTCTTCTGCTGTCACTGATTATCCACAATATTCTCGTAAAATTTGTATTCTTCTTTGTATTCGCAAGCTTCCCTCTGCTGCAGATTTATATTCAACGCCAGAATCGATTAAAGGCGTTCATCCGCGGGTTCCCCGATGCCCTGGATATGATGACGAGCGCTATTCGAGCGGGTCACGCCCTGAATCAAGCGCTCCAGTTGGTGGGACAAGAAGCACCGGATCCGGTGGGCATAGAATTCAAGAGGACGTTCGAGCAGCATAACCTGGGCCTCAATCTCCGTGAGGCTCTACTCAACCTGTCGCAACGACTGGATAGTCTCGATCTAAAACTTTTTGTAACGGCCATATTACTCCAGAAGGAAACAGGGGGTAATCTGACCGAAATCCTCGAGAATATCAGCTATACGATTCGAGAGCGTTTCAAGCTCATCGGACAGATAAAAACGTATACGGCTCAGGGACGCATGTCAGCATGGCTCCTGGGTACGTTGCCCATCATCTTTGTCGGCATCATCTCAGTACTGAATCCGGATTATTTAACACCCCTGTTCCAGGATAAAATAGGTCATTATTTAATCATGCTGGCTGCCGTGTTACAGGTCGTCGGATTCATGGTGATTCGGAAAATCGTACAGATCAGATACCAATAGGATTTATCCATGTCTATCTATTTACTGCTAGGGATTGTATTTTTTACTGTTTTTTTATTCAGTATGGCTATTCTGCTGTTAGTCAGACGGGCAGGCGATCCCACGATCCGAAGGATTAAGGAAATCGAAAAATCATCTACTTTTGGTGCCAAGGTTTCGAGTGCCGAGGAATCGGAAGAGGAAAAGGAATCATTCAACGAAAAATTTGAGAAATTGTTTTCCAATTTTAGCCGTCTGACAAAGCAGGATGAAGAGAAGATATCTCGTGTTAGAAAACATCTTATACAGGCAGGCTACTTTAAGGAAGAAAGCGCCAAGACATTCCTCGGAATGAAGATCGTCAGTGCTATCGTATTCTTCATCCTGTTTATCTACGTGGGACTCCTGGGAGATCGGTCTTTTTCCGTTGTGGTTCTGCTGTCCGTTCTCATTGGGGCCGTGGGTTATCGACTTCCAGATATCGTCCTGAATTTTAAAATCCGCAAAAGACAAGGGCTAATCGCAAAAAGCCTTCCCGATGCCCTGGATCTTCTCGTGATTTCTGTGGAGGCCGGACTGGGATTGAATGCCGCGCTCCTGCGTGTGGGTGATGACCTGGCGCTTCGATGTCCCCCGCTGTCTGAGGAATTTATTCGTGTGAATCAAGATTTAAGAACAGGAATGTCACGGGAAGAAGCACTTCGAAATTTAAGCGACCGCAACAAGGTGGAAGATTTGCGAATTTTTATAGGGGCTCTCACACTGTCCGATAGGTTGGGCACAAGCATAGGAGACACATTACGGGCTCAGGCAGACTCGCTGCGTACTCGAATACGTCAAAAGGCAGAGGAACAGGCCGCAAAGGCCAGTATCAAAATGCTGCTGCCTCTGGTGGCATTTATTCTGCCTGCCCTGATTATCATTCTCATGGGACCCGGTCTGATATCGGTTTACAGGACGTTTAATCCTTAATCGCAGGTTTATCGGAACATGCCTCTCGTCGATCCCAAAAATGGAAAAACATATCCTTTCATGATTTACCAGGCCGATAAGTTTTTACCACGACTTATCGGCCTTTTAGGTACATCGCAATCCGATCCGCACAGAGCACTTCATATCGATCCTTGCTCAAGCATCCACACTTTCTGGATGAAGTACACCATCGATGTCCTTTTTCTGGATAAGGATGGATGTATCGTTCACGCCATACCCAACCTGCAGGCCAATAAAATCACAAAAAACGTTGCCAATGCCAAATCCGTTCTCGAACTTCCTGCAGGGTCTATCTTAAAACACAATCTTAAAGTCGGCGATCGGCTCGACATCCATGCCGATCAGGAGTACCGTCCCAATATAGACGCGCTGAAGAATCTGTTTCACTGGCCCGTGAATGTGTTTATTGCCCTTATGTGGAGCAAGTTTGTACTGCTGGCAGTGACCGACCTGATGCTCCACCGCGATCCTCTGAACCTGGGCATTTTGATTCATAATACGCTTTTATTCCTTCTGTTCCTCACCCGTCGGAAGAGCACGGACACGTCGTACCGGATTATAGACTGGGTTGTGCCTATTTGCGTGATGACATTTGTGATGCTGCTGCGCATCGGTAGATCCACGGATGGAACGTTCTATCTTGTGTCGGGTATTTTTCAGACCGTGGGCATTGCGGGTATGATCGTATCCCTGGCGAGCCTTGGCAGAAGCTTTGGCGTGATTCCTGCCAATCGCAGAATCAAGTATTCAGGGGCCTACAAAATCGTGCGCCACCCGCTGTACACGAGTGAGATTATTTTTTACATCGGGTTCCTCATCGGGAATCTGACCATAAGGAACTGCCTGTTCGTGGTTTTGATCATGGCCGGTCAGTTTTGGCGGTCTCTGGCAGAAGAGAAGTTGTTGTCAAAGGACATTCAGTATCGTTCTTATTTGAACAGTGTTCAATACCGGTTTATACCCGGGTTGTTTTAATTGTTCGGTGCAATTTAGTTTTTGAATAAATAAGCCACTCAATCTTCATCTTATTTCCCTTCCATCAGAATCGTATTTTACAACGTCTTTTTCTGTTTTTTCTTGATTTTTTAGCCAATCTTTATTATTATAAACTCGTATAGTTTATCTCTTTTAAATATTTCCATGTGGAGAAATTCCTTTGAGCTGGGGAAGATATTAAAGCTCAAAATGGAGGGGCAGAGTTCCTTGCCTGATGGAATGGACTTATAAATGAATTTGGTATGTAATATCTGGTTATCTGCCATGAATTATTCAAAAGGGGGTGACAAAATGAAGCAAAAAACTATTTTTATGGCCATATTCGTTGCATCATCACTTGCCTTTGCCCAGAATCCCAAATTTTGTACAAATGGATTCTCGATTAATCGATCCATCGTCCATAATGCGAAATTCAATAAGTCTTTGTTACCTCAGAATGTAAGGATTTTTAGGAATTACGAATATTTATTAGTAGAAATAAATCCAAGCTACTCCAGCACAAAAATAAAATTCAACACGATTACTACCGAACAAATATCACAGCAGATAAATACTATCAGATTAGCAGGCGAGTTTTTCGCAGGTGCAACGGGAAGTTTCATTGGGGGCATTGCCAGTTATAGTGTTTTTCGGAAAATAACACCCGATGAATTAGGCAGACTTTACATTATTGGAATACCTTTTGGGTATGCATTAGGAAGTGCTATCGGTGTATTTTTAATTGGAAATATTGGCAATGAGACAGGGTCTTTTGGAACCTCTCTTCTTGGAGGATTATTGGGGGGTACTGCTGCAGCTTATTTCCTTCTTGTGTCCTCTGATGTTGGTAGGTTTGAAGATGACTTTTGGGGTGATATATTGGATAGTAACAGTTTACTTTGGATTGTCCCTCCGGTCCTTTTTTCAATGATAGGATTTAATATTACACGTGGATACGATGCCCTTCCTGTATCTGACAATGCTGTCATAAATATAAAGAATAATCAGGTTAGCTTTGCTTTTCCTGGAATTTATTTTAAGCCTAATCCTTTTATTCATGGTGATCATTATAAGATGGTCGATTTAATTCAATTAAACCTTTCGAATTACCCGTTCTGAAGAGACTTATGTCTATGAGAAACGATGGTTGCGTTAAGTTTGGCGTCCTATTTTGTTCTGATCATCCAAAATGTACATAGTTGGGAAAACCGTACATTCTATGTACATTTCATTTTCCATTCATTCGGACTCGTATTTTACGACGTCTTTTTCTGTTTTTTCTTGATTTTTTAGACAATCTTACTTATTATACACACGTAAAGTTCATCTCTTTTTAAAATTTCCAAGTGGAGAAATTTCGTTGGGCGGGGGAAGAGAAGGCCCAAAGAAAGGATACATAAAAATGAAAACTAATGGATTAGTAATTTGGACGGCAATAATTGCTTTAGCAACAATCGCTAATTTTTGGGTTGGTTTCAACTTAAAAGAAATTACCGAATCATCTCTTAACTTAAGGAGAGCCTTTATAGGCCAAAGTTCCTCAAAATTCCAAACTGGACTCGTTGAAACCGATTCTTCAAAAAAAGTAATTCAAATATCTTTAACTTTTGAAAATTTCGGAGTAATACCAGCAAAAGACGTTTGCATATCAGTAAGATACCTTCTTAATAATGAAGTATACGATAGCACATTCGTTGAAAATAGGTCTTTATATCCAAGCCAGACATACACCATCACTTATGTAATTTCCAAACAACTTGTATATTCGGTTATAATGAACGGTATCAGTAGATTGAAAGTTGAAACAAAAATTAATTATTGCGATCCAAACGGTGCTTATTATACCAAAGATATTATAGAATATAATAGCGAGAAAAATAGTTTTCAATTTACATATTCTGACTGGAATTAAATCAGTTCTGATCGCACATATAGCCAATTAATCATGCGTGCAAAATATCATTTAACAAATCATCAAATTTTGAGGATTATCTATGACTGATGACATTTCAGTTCCTCGGCCGCCTGAAATTACAGAAGACCAGTTGATCCGTTGTAGGGAAATGGGAGACTTTCGTCCAGTCATGTTCGAATGGTACAAATATGTGGGGATACTATGCAATTTCTATGCCTCTCTACGAGCCGATTCTCCAGCGGTTCGCAAGATGCCTCTCTTACATTACGCGGTGTTAGTAGGCCTTCTCAATCGTTGCTCTCGGCTTATACTGTCGAATGTAGCCTTGTCTCACAAGGGACTCTTTGGTGAAACAACAGCAATACTCGATAGATGTATCTTTGAGTCTGTTGTCAAAACAATCTGGCTCTGCAAAACAAGTGATGAAGACCGATTTTCGAGGTTTATTGCGGATGGCCTAAAAACTGAAATTGAGTTTAAGAGCCACATTGAGAAAACTGTGTATGAACGTGGCGGGACTCCTCTTGTGATAGAATCGAGGATGTTGGAGTCTATTGAGAACATTATTTCGAGTTCTGGCCTTTCAGAGCGAGAAATCAGCTCCTCAATGAAGCTGCCAGACATTGCATCAATGATTCAATCCTTCGGCGGCGACAGACTCCAATATTTAATTGGGCAAAAAATTGGATCACATCATGTCCACGGAACGTGGCCGAGTCTTCGATTATATTACCTTACGGAGTATGATGGCGTGCTTGGCCCCAGCGATCACGATTGTCCCATTGATGTCAATCAGTATGTTTTTATCCCTATTTTTGTGCTTCAGGCTACTGTGGCGTTTATCGAATTTGTCTCTGCAGAAACCGACGATGCAAAAGAGCTGTCTATACTACTCAAGGCAGTAGAAGATGAAATGTGGAATTTGAACAAACAGATTGTAGGAAATGATTTCGACAAAATAGAAATCTAACAACGCGGCTGCAAGCGACCGCTGGTAGCATTGCCTGAGCCGCAGCGTCAGATAAATGAAATGTACATAGTCTGAAAAAATCTGTTTATCTACGTACATTTAATTTTCAATCCAGCAGGATCCGCACCTTCCAATTTACCCCCTAAAAATCTGGGACAAAATCTGGGACACTTTTTGTTGATAAATGTTGATAATTGTTGATACCCCTTTATTTTGACAATTATTTTCAGAAGCATAAAAAACAAACCCTTGACTCTAAAAATCAAGGGTTTATAAGGGCGGGGCCAACGGGGCTCGAACCCGCAACCTCCGGCGTGACAGGCCGGCGCTCTAACCAAAATTGAACTATGGCCCCTACGTTTTTTATCTCGTAGACGGAGGCTTAATATAATAACTTTTCAGCTATTTGTCAACGGATTTTGTCGATCTGATATGTCATGGGTTCAGAATATTGCGGACGAATATGCCTCGTGATCGATAAGGCGCAAGACAGGTAGTTGTTTTTTCGTCGTATAGAAAAAATGGCCATTCAATAAAAATATTATAAACAAACGCTGCCGTTCAGACGTATCTATAATTATACTAAAACAGTCAATGAGGCATATCTTAGACGTATGTACATCAAAAACGACGACGTCTTACGACTCACAATCATAAGGAGTATAGGATGATCCGCAATTACACACGTTTCACGGGCATATGTTTATCGTTAGTCATGTTGGTGATTTTTATGGCCTGCAATAAGAAGTCCACCACAGAATCGGAGACTCCGACCAATAACTGGCTCCCGATCACGCAGAATGTCAACGGCGAGCTGACGGAGATCCAGGGCATCCCCTTGTTGACGCTGTGGGGTACCAATTACGAGCAGGGGTATGCCCATGGTTACCTGTACGCGCCCGAGATCATCGAGTACCTGGAATTAGAATTAAGCGTGGAAGGTATGGTTGATTTCGTTGAAAACATACTGCTTCCCGGTATCGATATGTACACGGTTCCCCAGGAGTACCTACGGGAAATGGAGGGATTCCTGGCCGGGATGGAGGCCCGTGCCGGAGCAGCCGTGTATGTGGCCGCTTTGGACCGCACCATCACCCTGAATGATATGATCGCTTCGAGCTGTTTGGACAATGCCCAGCACATCCTGGACACGCACTGCACGTCTTTTAGCGCCTGGGGTGCGTTGACGGCGGGAGGGGTTCCGATCACCGGACGTAATTACGACCAGCCGGATGATGTCATCCATACGGGCAGGTATATGTTCATCGTACGCAAGTTTGCTCCCGGGAGTGGCGTGTCGTCCTGGATCAGTATCGACCTGCCGGGAGGCATCCGTTGTGATACAGGCATGAACGCCGAAGGCGTGACCCTGGCTACTCAGGAAGTGAATATTGTCCGGGAATGCTCTGCATCCGATGGGTTTTGTCCGGAAAACGTGATTTACCGAAAGCTGCTGGAATCGGCAAAGGCAGCGTCGGTTGTTGCGGACGTCTCCTCGGTGCTCCAAAGTTTGTACACCAACGGCGGAGAGGCACTCCTGATGTCCTGGCCTACAGGTCAGGGTGCGTGCTCGGCCGTGTTTGAGATTGATGGCGATTTGACCACAGGGCACGGACTCACCGTACGCCAGCCCGAATCCGGATACCCGTATATGATACAGACGAATCAATTTTACGAACGTTTGGCGCCCGAATCGTCGTGGCGGTATTCTCTGATCGAAGATTATCTGGACGGCATCATCGCCGGCGATAATCCCCTCTTGACTGTGGATAAGGCATGGGACCTTATGGGGCAAGTCCCGGCAAGTCAGGATTTGCTGATCAACCCTGGGGTTGTATTTGAGCCGGATTCCATGCTCATGCATGTGGCCTTTGCCGAGCCGGGGACTCATGCCACCAGCTGTCGGCGAATCACGGTGGATGTAGACGAACTGCTGAACTAGATGTCCGTTGGACCGCGCCATACTTACGCTTCTTATCCAATCAGAATGATACATCACTCCCGGACGGCCTCATTAGAATGATTTCTTCGCTTTCAGGTTCGTAATCGATATTTTCATAAATTTATGGCAACCTTTTTACGTGGATTACGTATTACTCTATGTGTAAGATACGTAAAACCTGTACTACGATTCGAATCCAAATCCATGCATAACAAGGATTAACATTATGAAAGAATTGACGTTATTGGAACAAATGATACTGGCCGCCATCATCGTCCTCAAGGACGACGCCTACGGTGTTTCCATCCGAAAACGTGTGGAAAAAGTATCCGGCAGACGATTGATGTATGGAACACTGTACAACGCTCTGGACCAGCTCTTACGCAAAGGGTATGTCACAAAGACAAAGGGAACCACATCATCGGCCAGGGGAGGGCGACCCCGGATTTACTATGCCCTGACATCTGACGGCAGTGAAGCACTCCGGGTCTCCTACAATCTGCATTGTGCCATCTGGGATAGCATTCCCGAATTTTCTGGAAATTGAAGGTCATGGGTAAAGGCAAGACATATCCACCCAAAGTGGGCCAGAGACTGCTTTCCGCTTTAACGCGTTACGAGTTGGAACATGCTTTTTCCGGAGATTGCGGCGAGGAGTTCAAGGAGCGTGTGCCGGAGTATGGAAGGAATCGAACCCTTCTGTGGTACTGGGCGCAGGTGGTCTATGCGGTTGGCGCTTATTCCAAGCTATCGACATCCATAGGAGTTGCCATGCTGAAGAACTACATCAAAACCACATGGAGAAATATCAGGAATAACAAAGTGTATTCCTTCATCAATATCATGGGGCTGGCCGTGGGAATGGCCTGCTGCATCCTGATCCTCTTATGGGTGCAGGATGAGCTCAGCTACGATAAGTTTCACAAAAATTATAGAAATATCTACAGGATGATTCCTGAACTTCAAGGGCGTAAGTTCTCGTCCAGTCCTTTGGCGCTTGGCGCGGTTTTCAAGGAACAGTATCCTGAAGTCCAACACGTCGCGAGATACTATTGGATGAATTTTACCGTAAAATACGGAGAGAACATCAACAGCGAGAACGGCGCTCTGGTGGATGACGATTTTTTTAACATATTCACGTTTCCGCTCATCAAGGGTAATCCAGAAACCGTGTTCGCTGACCGGGAATCGATCATCTTATCAGAAAAAACCGCAGCCAAGTACTTTGGCACCCAGGACCCCGTGGGCAAAACGTTACGGATTGACAACGAACTCGAGATGATCGTGACAGGCGTTTTTAAGGATGTTCCCCTGAATTCGCATATACGGTTCGATTTTCTCGGTTCGATGAAACTCATGGGCGAGAGGGGAGAAACCAGCTGGTCGTATGAGCCCAGAACGTACGCGCTTTTAGATCAAAATGTCTCCATCCGGGACTTCGAGGAGAAAATATCTGGATTCATCATGGAGCACGACAGGAGAACCAATCAGGAGGTCATCCTTCATCTACAGCCGCTTTCCCAAATCCATCTGTATTCGCTGAACGGCACAGACCCGATTATCTTCGTCTATATTTTCTTGACCATCGCCGTGGCCATCCTGATCATCGCATGCATCAATTTTATAAACCTCTCCACGGCAAGGGCAAATACTCGGGCCAAAGAGATCGGCATGAGGAAGGTGGTGGGCGCGACAAAAGCGGACATCATCCGGCAGTTTATCGGAGAATCGATCCTGTTTTCGACCGTTGCGCTCTTGGTGGCCACTGGCATAGCGTATCTCTTTTTACCGACGTTTAATCATCTTGCAGAAAAGCAGATGACGTTGGACATTGCCGGCAATCTATCGACTGTGACCCTGCTGATCGGTATCATTCTCTTCACAGGACTCCTGTCCGGTAGTTATCCGGCTATCGTACTTTCTTCGTTTAAACCGGCGAATACGATATCCAAAAGGAGTTTACAATCGGCTTCGGGCGGGTTCGTATTGAGGAAGATCCTGGTCGTTGGTCAATTCACCGCAACCATCATACTGATCATCGGGACGATTGTCATGTTCAAGCAGCTTAATTACATAAGGAATAAGGACATCGGGATCGACAGGGATCATGTGGTGGCCTTATCCATGAGCCGCGAGTTGAGAGAAGTCTACAAGTCATTCAAAGATGAGATCAAGCAAAATCCCTCCGTGATAAACGTCTCGGCCGCTCGGAGAATACCGACACGAATCGGACACATGAATCCCATGTATTGGGAAGGCAAAGGCCCTGAAGATTATGTCACCATGACGGACGCATCCATCGATTATGACTATTTTAAAACGCTGGGCATGAAAATCATCCAGGGCAGAAGCTTTTCCGAAGAATATGCCACGGATGCAGAGAATTACATCCTTAACGAAGAAGCTGCCAGGATCACAGGTTTGGAGGCGCCCATCGGGAAGATGTTCTCATGCTGGGAGGACGAAGGTAAGATAATCGGCATCGTCAAGAATTTTCATTCCAGCTCGCTTCACAGCGAGATCGGACCCGTTATTTTTACGTTATCCCAGCGACACGGCTCTCACGATTATGTTTTTGTCAAGATGAGGCCCGACGATATACCTGGTACCATTGCCTTCCTGAAAGAAAAGGCGACTGAATTTGCACCCAACAGTCTGTTTGAATATACATTCCTGGATGATGAATTTAACCAACAGTATGGGAACGACCAGCGGAGAGGCGATATCTATAAGTACTTTTCTATCTTGGCCATTTTTATCTCTTGTCTTGGGCTTTTCGGAATGGCTTCGTTCACCGCAGAGCAGCGGACCAAGGAGATTGGGGTTCGTAAAGTTCTGGGCGCTTCGGTACCGGATATTATTAATCTCATCTCCAAAGATTTTTTCGTATTGCTTTTTGTATCCAATGTGATCGCGTGGCCAGTATCCTATTATCTCATGAATCAGCTGCTGAACAATTATGCTTACAGGACAAGTATCACGGTTTGGGTTTTTATCGTCTCTGGAGCCACGGCCATTTTCGTGGCCCTCCTGACCGTGTGTATAAAAATTATCAAAGCAGCCCATTCCAATCCTGTCGACAGCTTGAGGTATGAATGATGGGGGTTAGTTTTTCTGTAGGGTGAGGATTTTTATTTATGAATATGATGGAGCGGGAGGATACGGAGCGGTATGCGGATTTGGGGGGGGGTGGAGGTAATGGCACTTTGCGATATGTGTTGAGGAATGCAGGTGCAAGCCGATTATGAGCCAAGAGTAAAACAACTATGGAGATTAACGATAATCTGTTTAACCCTCGTAGAACAATATAAATCCAATTAACGAAATCAATGCCAGACCCCCCAAAAATGTAAATACGGGTACAAAAGGATCTGCATAGGATTTTTCGATCCATATGTTTTGAATATCCTGTATTTCTATTTCTTTCTCCACTGATACCAAATCCGAACCGCTTTTTTCTTCGACCGTCTTTCCGACTAGTTTTGTACCTTCAATCGAAATACGTGAGAGCTCATAAGTTGATCCGTCTTTAAGGATTATAAACACTATCTGATCTTTAAGTGTTTCATCTGTATACCATTTCCTTTTAAGCAGGAACTCTTTGTGGGTCCCACACCCTATGATGTTGATGATAAATGCCATCAAACTAATCAAACACATCATATTTTTTAACATGATGTACTCCTCGCCCTGTTTGTTTTTAAATATCGTGATATATCAACAAAGTAATCCCATTGATCAAATATATTTTTTAAAGACTGTCATTAAGAGGAGCTAATACCAACAATTAAAATATAAGGAATGAGTGATAGGACGCCACCCAAAAAAGCCGTACCCGGTTTTCCATGCCATCGTTTTACCCATATTGATTCGATGTCCTTTAAATCAAACTCATTCATTTGTCCAGTATCAGTAGTGGCTTTCAATCTGTTGCCTTCCAATTCTATCTTTGAGAATTTAAATGTTGAGCCATCGTTGAGTGCAACATGAACCTTCCCTACATTCGTTAGTTCTTCTGCAGTAACATCATTTTTAAAGATATACATTCTTCGAGATACACAATTTACACTGGCGATGATAAGCGCTGCCAGCGTGATTATACATATTATCTGGCGTGACATCTCTCCCTCCTTGAACTAGTGATAAAACATATTCCTCATATAAATAACATGTCAATGCCTTATATAAGAAACACTACTACAGCTTTTTTTGGCTTCTATACTTTCTAAACCAAAGCGAACCGCACAAATTGGAGATGAAGAATCCGGGATGATTTTAACAAGAGTATAGTATAAAAAAGATTCTAAAAAGTCAATAATAATTTAGTATACTTGGGAAGTTCTTCAGTAAACGTGAGTGCAAGAATTCCTGCCGCGGGTGCAACACAACGGAGCGGGAGACACGGCACACGAAAACGTTAAGACTAAGACTTCACTGATGTGGGCATTCGGAAATCTGATTCGCTCTCTATCTCATCATAGTCCTGGCGCCGAAAATGGGTCCTGCTCGATGACCCATATGAGGTTCAAAGCGAATAGTGATTTTATTTTTATCAGCGATTAATTCCGATTCAATATCATAATGAATATCAATGAATTGACCATCTTTTTTACCAGAAATGTTTTCTGTTGCCACCTTTTTCCCATTTACTAAAATATCAAAAGTCTTGGAACCTGTAAAACCACCCCAGTAATGAACCACCAATGCCATTGGGCTTCCTGGTTTTACATTCAAGTCAAAAGAAAACCAGCCACCTCTATCAGCGACCCTGGCTTTTTTATGTCTAAAATCCACGACACGTATATGTTCTCCTTTAAAAGAATGATCCTGTTCTTGCTGCATGTCTCCGGGCTGAAAGAAATCCAGAGTTCTCTCCTCTAATTCTTTTTTGCGTTCAATCTCTGCTTGATAATCCAACTGATGCTGGTTCCAGCGTTCTTTACTAAACATATCCCAATAAACAGAATACCTGCGCTCATGAGTCGCAAAAAATGGTTTCAAAGTAAACGGACGTGGAGATGCGACTTTTACTGAAACTTTGAATGTGTTGACTGCATTTTCAACGGGATGTAACCAATGGCTTGGATTTCTATCTTCTGTAAGAAGAACCGGGACATAATCAGGATTTTTAGCAGCGGGATCGTCTTCAGGACCCAGGTCTCCTGCTAGTACCAGCGGTCCGTATAATATAGCGACTCTGTTTTCGTCATCCGGCATGGCTTCCAACCTCAGCGTAAATGGGGTGCTCACTTCGACCTTGTCACCTGAAATCCATACTCTTTTTAGAGCAATAAACTGTGCAGATTTTTGATCGACTTTCTGTTTTTCCCCATTAATCAGAATATCGATGCCTTTTTCTGCCCAGTACGGATATCTTATATATAAAGTAAATTCCTGGGGATTCGTACTTTCTATTTCAATCGTCGTCCCCTGCTCGTCAGGAAATTTAGTGATCTGCTTTACTTTGACGCCTTTTTCCTTCCAATGTACGACCGCTGTGATAAATTGACTTACATAAAGTTCATCCCGATTCTTATAGAAGATATTCCTGCCATATTTCGAATGATTTTCCATGCCTGTGCCCACACAGCACGTAAATCCTTCAGGATCCTGATAGCTTTTATACCCGCCCATTTCCAGGGAAAGATTATAAATGACACGTCCGTCAACTGGATGTTGTGACGCGAGAATATGATTGAATAAGGCCCTTTCATAATAGTCAGCCACTTTGGCACTGGGATTCCACTGAAACAGATGGCGGGATAATTTTAACATATTATAAACATTACACGTTTCTGTTGTCTCATCACTAAGCCTGTTTCTTAATTGATCCGGCTGTCCAAAATATTCATGGTTGCCATGGCCGCCTGTCACGTAGGAATGATGATTGACTACACGTCCCCAAAAGAACTCGGCAGCTTTTTTATCATTGATATCTCCGGTTATTTCATATCTACGGGCCAAACCTATTAGTTTTGGTATTTGCGTATTACCATGTTTATTAGGCAAGATATCTATTCCGGCTGCCAAAGAATCGAGAATGATTTTGTGGTGAAAAACTTTTGATAATTCCAGGTACTTTTTATCATGAGTATCAACATAGAGATCCACGAGCACTTCATTTATACCTCCGTGCTCACAATCCAACATGTTTTGTATTTGTTCATCATTTAGATTTTTTACTATACTCCCAAGCCAATCTGCGAATTTCTTTTCAATTCTCAATGCTTTTGTCACACCGCATAAACGATAAGCATCCCTCAAGCCAGCCATTACCTTATGTTGTGTATAAAAGGGTACCCAGATACCATTCAAATCAAAACTCTGCGACCTGATGTCCCCCTTGGCGACCTCTTCTTCTAAAATCTTTTTGCCATTTGGAATTGCACAGATATATCCATCGGTATCAGCCGACTGACATGCTTCGAGTTCATCAACGATGTAATTAACTCGGTCAAGAAAACGAGTATCATTCGTGGATTGGTACATGAATGCACAGGCACTTAAATAGTGTCCAAGACTATGCCCTGCAATGGTTTCTGCTTCCCATCCTTCGTAATGGGGTGCTTTCGGTTTTAATCCGGCTTCGCTTCTAAATTTAGACAAAAGCCTGTCAGGTTCGTAGTGTAACAAAGATTTTTTATCGAGTTCGGTTGCGTTTTTAAATGATCCATCCAATAGTGTGACATCTGTAAGTTCAAAGGTAGAAACCTTACACCTTAATGCTTCATTGTTAATGTTCGTTTCAGAACTACATGCGAATAGCGTTATACAGAGTAGGGAAACAATATTTATGAACGATTGATTTTTCATTATGTATTCCTTCGATTGATCATTTGAATCGACTGAATTATAAACCAAATACATGTGTTTTGTTTGGCTAACGTTAGTTTGTACAGCGTGCCAAGCGGATACTGTTCAAATGCAAAAATGAAAATGATACCAACAGTTTGATTTGATTTCGTACTTCTTGAAATGCGCCGTTAACGCTGGAAGGCGTTCAAAGTCAAACAGAAATTAAATAACGAAACATTGATAGCGCGTCCGTCATCATATATGGGTTATGCCACTAATCACTTATCATGATTATTAAAAATGTCTGAAATTACAAATCCTCCTAAAAGATTAACAAACATATGATCGTTATTAAATATCATATTATATTTTGGTTCAATGAAAATGCCAAATCTATTGTAAATTAAGACCTCAAATCTAAAACCAAACTCAAGACCTAAATTATTCTCGACAGTGGTATCTAAATACTCTGTATTATTATGATAAAATAAATTATTAATTGTGGTTTTGTAATTACCAATACCAATTAATATATATATATTAGTTTTTCTTAGTATATTATCTGTTTTATAAATAAAACTGGCTGTAATTGGTAGCCATTTGAGAGTTTGTTTATAATAATCAGAATTAAAACCAGAATATTGATCACCATATTGATTTTCCCATTTTGAGTAATTAATACTTAAAGACAAACCAATATTTTTTATAAAGATTATATCTATATTACCACCTAAAACCATGCCACCATGATTATATTTCATATTATAGATGTCACTAATCGGTATACTATAACCAGAATACAAACGAAAAGATAGATCTTGAGAATACAAGCTTGTTAAAATAAGAAGATTCATTAAAAATGGAATACTGTTTTTCAAATTGACTTCCCCAATATATTATTGTTATAACCGAATATTATATACCAAAATCCACAACCTTCATTATCCAATATGAAGCTAACATTTTCTAAATATATGTAAAAATACGATATTGCCTAATAGAGAGCAATAATTTTACCTAATAGTGCATAACTATATTTTTATGAAAATAATGTAAAAAAATTTTTAAAGAGACAAAATCTATCCAGAAAAATAATAATGAATTTTATGCTGACATGCAACCACAAACTGGATTAGCAGGGAGGTCTACTGTTTTAGAGTTGTTTAAGCGGCATAGAAATATTATAAACTGTTGGCATGAGTACAGGAATTACGGCCGCAAGTAGAATACGACGGACAGGGGAAATACGGAGCACTATGCGGTTTTGAGGGATTGAGGTGACAAGACAGTGCCCTGTGGTTTGTACGTTGGGAAGTCCGTTAGTCTTACGATCCGCCTAATGCCTTGAGGAATACGTCAACGAGTTCTTTTCCACCCATCATGGTTGGGAGTTCAAAAGTATAATTCTCACCGGAACCTGTAGTCAGGGCAAAGGTTGCCATCCTACTCGTCTTCTCGGATACCACGCTAATCTCATCCTTGGGCCAGCGTGCCACCTGTTTCTTGATCTTAAACTTAAATCCCCTGGGCGCAAAATCGAAAGCGTAAATCGATTTAGATCCCACAGCGATAAAGACCGGATTGGGAAGATGGCTGCTTTTCCTGCCCGCTCCGAAGCCACCCAGCAACTTGGAAATGAGTAACGAACTCATCGAACCGGCGTGGCTACAGGTCATGGCCGCCACAATTTCTTCATCACAATGAGGTTGAACAGCATCTACCATCTTCGCCATTTGCTTCATCGTTTTGTTATCCATTTTTCTTCCTTCTGAAAAAGAATTGATACCAGGTTATTTAACTATGAGAAAAAACGAACCGTTTCCATCCCGCATGATATCTTATTATACATCATGATTTCTAATAGCACTTTTTATGAAAAATGATTTCCTCAAAATTAAGAAAATGGAAAAATAAATACAAATAATGCCAATGATGAACAAAGTCCAGTTGTAATGACTCGGAATGTAAGTTAATACGACATGTTTTAATATATCGGTTTGTTTGGATGAGAGGTATTCACCAATCAAGTTATTTGATACTAAAATATTCAAAGAATCCCAAATAAAAGTAATAAAAATGAACAGGGAACCCAGACCTAAAAAAAGCCATTCGATTTTTGTAATCTTGAAATCGATTTTTTTGTCTTGCATAAATAAAATTATCGATGAGAAAAGAATCATAGTGAACGAACAAATGATAGGAGCGATAACGGGTCCTATCCATATGATTGGGATAAAAAAGAGAACATCCCAAGTCAATAAAGAAGGCGGCCAATTTAAAAATAATTTTAGTGCGATGTAATAAAAGATATCCCAAATCGCAAAACTGAAAAGGAAATATGCTACTATTTGTAATCTGTTTTTCCCTGCAATAATGGATATTGAGAAGAGCATGATAATTGTACAAATTTCACGAATGAGTTCAGCAATATAAATTTCTTTAGACATCATTGCTAATGGGAAGCTGAAGCCTTCAGGATAATAGATGTACCTTATATAGAAAACAACAATGGCTTCAAGAAACCCCATTCCTATACCAAAAATAAGTAAAAAAATCAGATTTTTCTTGACGTTGTTTTTCATAATATCTCAAGCTTTTTTTTGGAACAACGGCCCAACTGTTGAGACATTGTTTTTGATCCGAAAGGGCAAAAAGCAATTCTGACTGCAGGGGTAGTATTGTGCCTATATAAAATCTTTTACGGCTTTAAAATAGCCATCCACCTTACTTTGAATTTCAGATTTAAAAGAATCATCACACCAAGCAGAAGAAATCGCATTCTCGGATAGCTTTTTAATGTCGTTCAAGCTGAAATCAAATGTATCGATTAAACTCAGATATTCAAGCTTTAGCGAAGTTTGAAACATCTTTGGATCATCCGTATTCACGGAGACGATTAAATCCTCTTCCATGTATTTTTGTATCGGATGACTCATCAAGTTTTTGACGACTCCGGTCCTAACATTCGATATCGGACAAAGTTCTATGGGAAGTCTGTTCTCCTTCAGATATTGAATAAGCTTAGGATCTTCTATGGCACGAGTCCCATGTCCAATACGGTTTACTTTTAAACTTTTTATCGATCCCCAGATACTTTCTGGACCAGCGCTCTCTCCGGCGTGGGCGGACGTATAAAAACCATACTTTCTTGCGACGTCATAAACTTCCTCAAATATCTCAGGAGGATATACATGTTCAGAACCCCCTATGCCAATACCGATCACGCCCAATTCTATTACTTCCTTAATCTCATGTAACCACATCAGTCCCTTTTGGGGACCATGATCACGAACCAAATCTGCAACCAGGTTTATCGTAATTCTATCCGAACTATGGTCGAGTCCCTTACGGATTGACTCCGTGATTTTTTGCACATTCAGTCCATGCTGCTCAAAATCACCCGGGGAATAAAAAATTTCTGCATACAGAATATGCTGATTCGCAAGATCTTCAGCCACTTTTTTTGCAATAAAGGTGAAATCCTCATATTGTCTTAAATATTTGTTTTTCCAATCCCACGTTTTTAAAAAGTGAATAAAATCGACGTATTCGAATCTTCTTTTCAGTTCTTTGAGAGAGTTTACATCCGTATTTTCATCTCGATACTTGTTTATCATTATCCATAAGGCTTCAAGAGGTATCGCGCCCTCCAGATGGACATGAAGTTCAATTTTAGGCATGTTATCAATGAGCTGATCGATCATAGAAGTCTCTTTTGGACGCTGGAACACATTTTTAGTAAATACTACGTGAAAGAGTCAAAACTCATCATTTAAAAAATTCAATAACCTTTGAAACAAACAAGCCGGGTTCATCAATAAACATCAAGTGATTGCTTTCTTCAAGAATGACGTATTCTTTTTGCCCTCCATAATTTTCGTAGCTTTTTTTCAAAATACGAAATGGAACCATGATATCTTTTCCACCGGTTATTAATAACATGGGTATGCTAATATTTTGTACCTTGTCTTCAAGATCAATCGTGGCCAGCTCATGCCACATCGTGTTTGCTATGACCATTGATTTTTTCTGCCATTCCGGATCGAAGTTTTCAATTCCTGTAATTGACATGACCTTTGATATTTGAAAATTCTTTGTCATTCCTTCATTCATTTCTTCTAAAATATTCATACCAAGTAATCGCCAAACCATTCCCTCCTGGAATGTCTCGTAGGGTGGAGGGCCAACACTTTTCAATTTTGTAATAGCTTCCTGATTATTCACTTTTTGCGACAACTCCATGACTGTTTGATAACCATTTTCCTCTATAGACGTTGTGGAGAATGCGCCTCCGGCACAAACGAATTTATCTATATTGTCTTCATGTTCTAATAAGTACAAAATTCCGAGACCACCTCCGAATGAATGTCCGAGTAAAAATATTTTATCCTGTTGAAATTTTTCTTTAAGGAATGTCACGACGTTATCGACATCCTCAATAAAGTGGTTGATTGTGAGGGATTCGACCGGCGCTTCCGGAGACATGCACGTGTTTCGTTGATGAAGATATCCTACAACAAAATGTTTTTCAAGTTCCGGTCCTGCATAGGCTTGAAAGAGCAATGGGCCGTTTGCTTCACCGGGGCCTCCGTGAAGATAAAGCAATACCGGTTTGTTAATATCCTGTCCTCTTACTTTCATATATAATTCTGCTCCACCCGATTGAACATGGAATTCTTCATCAATTCCCTTGCCTGCTTCCGTAGCTATTAAAGAATTTGAAATAAAGAGGGCTATGAATAAAGCCATTGAAAAGATTCTGTTTTTCCTGTTCATTTTAACCTCCGAATTTTAAATTTCCAAATTGTTTTTATTTGAATTCATCCGGTAGTGATTCTTCCCCGAAGGATTCATCAAAATACCTGAAGTAATCATTGAAGTCTTGGCCTTAGCCGATGCCACATAAATCATGCTCGATATAAAATGCACTGTTCAGGCCAACCGTCGGTACTGTCTTAAAGTTGAGTTTATAATATTTCCCCCAAAACGGCACAAATCTAAACTCAACGAAACGCATCGGGGAGGGCGCCAGCCATCCAAAGCCGTGTGAAAAATAAGAAAACAAAATGAGCGGCCTTGTCCATCAGCAAACCGTGGCATACTACATTCTTGAAAACAAGACATCTAATTTGAAAGGCTATACTTACTATAAAATACGAAATCTATGGAATATTGTTTACTAGCCATTCATGTAAACTGGGTAAAAAGTCAGGAGAAAATGTTTTGCTGGATCATTCTGCAACATAATAGTGATTTGCTTCTGGAATTATTATTATCTCGTAATGGGTGTTATCTACTTTTTCGAGTGCCTCGCCTATCGGTGAAATGTGTGCATCGGGGTGAATAGATAAATCGTTTTCACCGAACATTAACAATGCAGGAATCGTTAATTCCGCACAGTTCGGGATGGGTTTTACCTTTAATGCATCCAAGAAATAGTTGGTTTGCATGTCCCAATTATGCGGATTTGGGATTATTGAAGTAACATTAGTTTCACAGGTGTGCCTAACTTGTTCTGTCCAAACGCCACGTTGAAGATGACTCCCGCGGTCCAGTGCATCTCCGCAAGTCTTGATGTGCGTCCCGGACGGCGAATGCCGTTCAATGTATAACTAAAATGATCGGTAAAAACATACAGGTGCGTCTTGTGCTGACAGAGTATGCGTTCATTTCTAATTATAGCGATTAGATATAATTAGTGATGGGCATTTTATTAATATTTCCTTTCAGGCTGCACTGTTGTTTATTATTTATATTTACTTACGTATTAGTAATTTCTATTCACTTGGATTTATTACATTTTGGGGTAGTTTAGTTTATTGTCTATAGTTAACCCATTCATCTTTGAGAATTGCATAAACTGAATCATCTACCCATTCACCATTCATAAAGATACTCTCTTTAAAATGTGCTTCTTTCCTAAAACCTAATCGCTCCACCAATTTTATCGATTTTATATTTCTCGGATCAATTGAGGTAACTATTCTACGCTTATTTAACTCATCGAAAAGGTAGTTTATTATTTCTTTCACAGCCTCTGTTGCATATCCTTTCCCGTGTTGTTTTTTATTTAATGTATAGCCTATTTCAACTTGTTTCTTATCCGAATCTAAGAAATGAATTCCTATGTCTCCAATCAATTCGCCATCTTTTTTTCTGATTATTACTAATTGATACCAAGTGTCAACTACGTCTATTGTTGATGTAACTTTTTTTTCTATAAAATCATAAACGTCATTGATTGTATTCGGGATCCACCCTTGATATTTATTTGTGACTAAATCCGATCGATATTTAAAAACTGCTTCTGCGTCATCCAAACTTATTGGACGTAATAATAATCTTGCTGTTTCAATTTCCAAATTTTTTATCAAATCGTAAGATATCCTATACTATGTTACCCGACTGGTGTATAAGATTTTTGACTCTATTTTTGTTGTACATATAACGACCTATATTAAGCTGCCAGCGATATGACAATACCAAACTTAGCACTTAAAATAAATATCCAATGATCCTTTAAAATACAAAAAACCGCACAGAATAGCAGGTCAGCTCGAATAAATGGTTAGGCAAATATTTCTTCCCTAAAGTTACCTAACATATGCCAACTTATTAAAATCAATGGGGCGTTAAGCTACAGTAGCCAGTTGGTTTATTACTCCGCTTTTAGTGATGCGTCGTAGTTCCAGCACTCTATATAGATTTTCCAGGAACCATCCGTTTGCTTCTTAAAGATGTCCAACTCTTTGCCAGCCCTCGTAGTTGTCTCCCCGCCCTCCTTGAGCGTCATGGAATACTGGAAACTGGAGCTAGCAAATGCCCA
>Ga0180437_10003862_pt1 | contig 21854 bp, 40 predicted proteins | sample SS_ome_4_FD_132410 | JGI IMG/M metagenome (GOLD analysis project Ga0180437, IMG submission 132410) | Hypersaline lake sediment archaeal communities from the Salton Sea, California, USA - SS_3_D_1 metaG | ecosystem: Environmental > Aquatic > Non-marine Saline and Alkaline > Hypersaline >...
CGTCAAGGGGGCACGAGAACTTTAGCGGGGCGCCTCCTCCTGGACTGCGGCAATAGCGGCCCGCACCCGAGTCGCAGCCAGTCGGCAAGCGCGCGTCAGGGCCGGCGGCTGGTCCCAGCCCTCGCTCCCCCAGTTCGCGCCGCGGTCCTCCAGCTCTGCGGCGATCTTCTCGGCGTCCTCGATCGAGCACCGCACTATGATCGTCAGGCCCTTCCCCCGGCGCCGCGTTGTCTGCTGGATCGTGGTGCAGCCCATCTCCCGCCACTTGCAGGCGTCATCGAGGCAGATCGCCTCGTCCGCCTGCCCCGGAATCCGAAAGCTCACCATGCGCGCACTCACGGCCGTCCGACCTCGCCCGGGTGTGCGAAGTCCTCCCAGCAGCGCCGGGCGAAATGCTTGGCGGCCCGGCGGAGCTTGTGCGCGCACCATCGCTCGCGTACCACCCGGCCGTCCGGGTGCTCCGTCTGGCGCCAGGTGAGGAAGTAGCCGGCCGCGTTGCGCGCCGTGCTGTAGACGAACCACACCCGGCGCCCGTTCGGGCCCGTGCCGGCATCGAAGCCCCGATGGCGCCGCTCGGGGTCTACACCGGCCGGGAAGAGTCGCGTGAGCTTGTGCTTCTTCGGATCCTTCCGTACTCGCTCCGCTTCGAGTTCCGCTCTCTCGCGTTCCATCTGCGCGAAGACGGGAGCCATCGCCCGCTCCAGCCTGCGCCGCACCCTGTCGCTGGTCTCTGTCATGTCCTCTCCTTCTAGCCGGGCTGGACCCGGCACTCTTCCGGCCTGAAGAGGCGGAGGCCGTGCGCGGTCGAGACCTCGACCTGCGGGCGCTCCTTGTGGTCGCGGTAGGTCCCGAGGACCTTGCCGCTCGCCAGCTTCCCCTTCCGACGACACGCGACTCGCGCCGTCTTCCGAATCGGCCAGCCATCCCGGTCCTTCAGGTCGTCGGCCGCTGTCCGGATTGAGGAAGGTAACACCGGCCGCGCCGGCACCTTCTTCCTGCTCGTCAGTAGATCCGCCATCACTCTCCTTCGTGTCGCGCCATACGCGCGATAGTGGAAGGGTAGCTAACCGCGTACGGTGTCAGTGCGAACTCCCCGAGGGATCTCGCTGTACCCTTGATGGTGTGACGGGAAAACGCGGCGTCTCGAAAACCTTGACAGAGCGACGCGCGCTCTACCTGCCGTGCGTGGAACGGCTTCCCTCACCTGGTGCATGAGAGGAGCCCGATGCAGAGGTCCAGGGCGCGTGGAACTTTTTTCGTCGACGGGATCCTGGGGCAGCGTGGAACTTGGCGTCGCCCCAGGTGGACATGGGCCAACCGCCTAATATGGGCTAACCGCCTATATGCGGGCTAACCGCCTATCGAACGATCGTCTTTCTGTTGATCCCGGGAGAGGAGGCGGTAGAGAATAGTCCCGGCCAGGCCGAGGAGCGCCAGGCCAAGAAGCAGGAGCAGGCCGCCGCAGAGATACCACGGCTGGGGCGGCACCCAGGAGGAGAACCAGACCACAAGCCAATCGAGAGCACAGAACAGCGCTAGCAGGCAGAGCCCGAGGGTAGACGGGACGACTATCGCGGCGATGACGCAGAGCGGTTTTCCCTTCATCTCTTCTGCCTGGCTGTCCGAAACCCAGATTGTAGTAAACACACCAAAATGCGAAACCGACCGTCCCCGGCCTCACGACCGCGTTCCTCGCATCAGGTCGGTGCTGGCCTTCGTGGAACAAAGCCGGCCTTCATCACCGGGGAGTGGAACTCGTAGCTCCAGGTCGCGTGGAACTCCTCCAAGCTGCTCCGGATGCGTGGAACCGCTAGCTGCTAGCGGCGCGCGCGTTCGAGGGCCCAGCGCCGCCACCTGCGCGCTTTGACGGAAGGCCGCTTCTTGATGCGACCCTGCTCGCGGTAGCGGCGCATCGAGGCGGCGTGGCACTGCCGGCAGGTCCGTTGCCCAGGGCGCCGGATGCGGGAGTGACAGGTGGAGCAGAGCGCGCTGCTCACACCGGCACCGGCTGATCATTACCGCAGCGCCAGGAGACCAGCGTCCGCAGGTCGTAGAGCCAGAGGTGGTGGGAGCCCCAGCTCACGCATGTCTCGCCCATCCGCTTCATCGAGATCCAGAAAGGGCAGGTCGCGCCGGCCGGGATCACCTCCGAGATCTCCCACGCGCAGCGGCAGCAGCAGTCGGCGCCGGAGTAGAAGGGAGCGAGCGCACGCCGGCAGGTCTGCTTGAGCTGCTCGCAGCTCTCGGCCGTGATCTCCTTGCCCACGAAGGGCGCCAGGATTTCGCCGATCTGGATCACGAGCACGCCGCGGGAAAGCTCGGCACCGCAATCGACGCAGCGCTCGGGCGGCTGGCCGTGGAGTCTTCTCTTCACGGTTCGAGCGGGATCGCGCCGTGAGGGATCACGCCGCCGGCCGAGCGCTCCCAGCAGCAGCGGGAGCACCAGTCGACGCCGATGGGCGCGAGGGCGTGCTCTCCGATCTGCCTGGCGAGCGCCCGGACCCGATCCTCCTCGGCGGGGGTCAGGGGGTGGCCGCTGAGGATCACGCCACGCTTCGCCGCCTGGCAGACTTCGATGTCCAGCTCCAGCAGCTCACCGAAGTAGATCTCCTCGACCTGCTCCTCGACGACGCCCTCCTCCAGCAGGTTCACGCCGCAGAAGGCGCACGGGACGCGAATGTGATCGCGCCAGGTCACCGCCCGACCGCCATGTCGCCGAGCGCGGTGATGACCCGCTCGACGTCCTCCTGGGTGTGCGGGGGGACCTGCTGGCCCAGGCCGCCCAGCTCCAGGGCGACCAGCTCGCGGGCCTGGTCGAGCGCCTGCTCGCGGGCCTCCTTGGCGACGACCTGGCGCATCGTCCGGCCCTCGCTTGCGACGGCCTGGCGGATCTTCTCACAGGTGGCCGGCGCGCCCCCCAGGCTGGGGGCCTCTCCCAGCAGCTCGATCACCACGGCCATCGCCATCCGGTCTTCGGGCCTCATGCCTCTCCCTCCCCGCGCACCAACTCGGGCCAGAGGTCGGCCGCGCGCATGATCGCCCGGCTGATGGCGAGCGCGGGCGAGTCCGGGTCCTCGTCGATCTGGCACATCTCGCAGGTGACCCCGTCGCTGCCCAGGCGTCGGATCGCGCAGCCCCAGGTCGTGTCGTGGAAGACGCTCGGCCGCAGGCCGCGCTCGACCAGGCGCTTCGCGGCCCACATCGCCGCGTCGTCCTCGGTGGAGAAGGCCGACCAGCACTCGATCTTCAGGATCTCGCAGCCGGCCGTGATGCTCTCCGGGTGGTCTCGGTTCTGCTCCTCCACCCACGTCTCCAGATCGGCCTTCGAGCGCACCGCCCCCCAGCTCGCGGTCGTCAGGATGAAGGACTCGCCGCCGTCGCGGGATGCGCCCCACTCGATCCGGGGCTCCAGCCCCAGGGCCCGGCCGACGGCTGCGTCGAGGTCCAGGCCGGGCGGGAGATCCCAGGGCGGTTTCGTGGTCTCGCCCACTAGAAACTCCCACTCTTATAGGGGGCGCGCTTGCAGGACGTTCGGGCCTGCAACTCCGGGGCGTAAGTGCTTGATCTTGTTAGGTGTGCGCCCGCTTCGAATCCGGGCGCCGCCTCCAAAACCACCCTAAAACCTCCTTGAAAACAGCAGGTTGTCCTGCATCTGAATACACAGATAAAGCGTCGCAGGACAGGTGCAGGACAGAAGCCCTTCCTCGGGTCGGGGCCCCGGGGCCCCGGGGCGCCGGGGCGCCAGCCCATCCTCTCGACGAACCAGGCGATGCCTTCCGTCGGCAAGAACCACTCACCCCGTAGGTGATGACCCGCTCGCCGGAGGTGGTTGTGGATCCGCGCTTCGTCGCCCCTCGTCCCTGGACAGAAAGTGAGCAACCGCAGCCGCAGCGGGCACTCGCCGCGGAGCCCGGCGAGCCTTTCCCTCGGGTTCGTGCTGAAGCCGATCTTTACGGGCCCATCACCCCCGGCCTGGATCGCGTAGATGAAGCCGCTCAATCGCCTCTCTCCTGCCCTTTGGTTTGCAGGACGAACGGGGGAAGGTGAGGGTTTTCGGCTTCGGTCCCCGGCCGCGGCTTCGGCTTCGTCGAGCGTGTGTGTTTCCCCCGCTCATGGTAGACGCGGTTCCTGGGCGTCGAGCACGCGGAGCAGTGCTCCAGGACCACCGGGGGCGTCTTCTGCTTCGCCGGCATCTCAGTCCTCCCTCGGCGGCCGGAAGCGGTGTCCGCAGTCCACGCACGCGATCACGACGGCGGCCTTCTGCGCAAGCGTGCGCGCGTCGAGGGCGACGTTCCAGCTCGCGCATCTCGGGCAGCAGGCCGGAGGTTCCGGGCGCCCGCAGGTCGGACATTGCCCCGTCGTCTTCGGCGGAAGCCGAGTAAAGGACTCCGTCGGCGGCGGTGGGTGCATCACAATCCGCGCGCACTCACGGCACCAGTGGACGGTGACCTTGATGCCATCCGGCAAGCGCTCCTCCGAGAAGATCAGGCCATCGCCGCCACACGAGCAGCAGTTATTCATAACCCGGATCGAGACCCCAGGGATCTTGACCGGCTCCGGGCTATCTACTCCTGCCATGCCTCAGTCCTCCACCGGGCGCGGGCGGGGCACGTCCACCAGGGCCTCACCCGCGAGCTTGACGTAGCGCTTCGTCGTCTTCGAGTGGTCAGCGTGGCCCAGGTAGAACCCGACCTTCTCGATGTCGACACCCCGGCCGGCGGCGCTGGTCGCGAAGCAGTGGCGGAGGGCCTCGTTCGGCTTGAACCAGAGGCCGGTGGCCGCCATCGCCGCGCGCACCACCCGGCGGGCCGCGGCCGGCGTCCACCGCTTGTCCGCGTTCTGGGCGTCGGGGTTCGGGAAAAGGGGCCGGGCCGGCGCCGCAGCGTCCCGAAGGCGGGCCGGTCGCTCCACCTGGTCGTGGATCCACCGCGCGACCTCGCCGTCCGCCGGCAGATACCGGACCCGGCCGCCTTTCCCGTGGACCGTGAGGACGTCACGCTCGAAGTCGTAGTCCCGGACGTTCGCCCGGATCGCCTCGCTGGGCCGGAGGCCCATGTAGCCGCGCGCCAGGAACGCTCCCCTCTTCTCCCAGGGGATCGCCGCCAGGAGGCGATCCTGCGCCTCGGGGGTGGGGATTCTGGGCGCGTGCTCGGGGATCTGGACCTCGGGCAGCTCGGCCACCACTTCGAGGTCGCCGCGCTTTCGAAGCCAGCGCAGGCAGGTCCCGACGTCGGCCACCAGGTGGTGGACCGAGCCCGGGGAGAGCTGCTTCTCGTCGAAGAGCCAGTCGCGCCAGTCCTCCAGCACGCCGTAGTTGATCGCCTGAATCGGCAGGTCGAGCAGGGGGTCGAGGTGGCCGCGGCGCTCGTGGCCGCGCAGCTCGTCGATCCGCTTCTCGGAGAGCTGGCGGCGGCGGTCGTCGCGGCCCTGGCGGGCCTTGGCCGCGCAGAATCGTCTGTAGTGGCGCCGGAGGAGCATCTCCGGGGCGCCCGTCGGCAGGAAGTCGGCGATGGCCTGTAGCTCGCTCAGGCCGTTCCGGATGTCGGCCCTGATCTCCTCCAGGGCCTCGCGCGCCTGGGCCTCGTCGCGGAAGAGGACCCGCTTGCCGCTCTTCGTCTGGTAGCCCCGCAGCCGGTAGCGCGTGCCCCCGATCCGGCAGTAGATCAGGGGGTAGACCTTGCCCCCGCGACCCTTCTCCAGCTCGACGCTGCCGAAGCCCCTCGCCACCTCCCTCAGATACCACGACCGGCGCATCGCGTGTTGCGAAATTGCATGGACGGGGGGCGCGCTCAAGGAGCCCTCCCCGGCGGTGCCTTGGAGGGCTTCGTCAGCTTCGCGACGGTCAGCAGGACCGGCCAGCCTCCCTCGAACTTGAAGATGAACTTGAGGCCCTTGTGCTTCCGCCGCTCGGGGGCCGCGGCCGGCGCTTTGAGCTGGAGCGCTTCGGTCGCGACGCGGGCGAGCCAGGTGTGGAGCCCCTCGTCCTTTTGCCGATCCTGGCGCCAGATCTTGAGGCACTGAAGGGAGACGCGGTCGATCGCGTGGCCGGTGACGTCGAGTTCCGGCGTGGGTGTGCCTCTGCGCTGCATCTCGGCCAGGGCGTGCTCGGCGTGCTCGTGGCCGTTCGAGACCATCCATTTCAAGTGGCTCAGCGGAACGCTCGTGATCCGCCGGCCGCGGAAGTTCCCGTCCTTCAGCGTGAAGTGGTGGAGGTCCTGCGGAGCCGTGGTCACGATCGCTTCATCTCCCGCAGGCGCCGGTCGATCTCGGCCGCGATCAGCGCGCCGGCTTTCTCCAAGCAGCGCAAACCCTCCTGGTTGTTGATCGGGCGTTCCTCCTCTTCGTGATCGCCCGGCTTCCACCAGTGCTCGTCCCAGTGTCTCGGCCAGAGCCAGTCGAAGACGGCGTGGCCGGCCTGCTCACCCAGGAGGCCCGTTGACTCGATCGCGTAGAGGGCGCCGACGGCCGCCAGATCTCCGACGTCATGCTCGTCGTCGTGGTCAGCGGTCCAGCCCTCCTCGTCGATCTGACGCTGCCGCTCCATCGCGATCCGGCCGATCCCTGTCGTGTGGTCCACCGTCATCCTCCCCCGGGATGTAGAAGGGCCCCGCGTCGGGGCCGTTGACGAAGAGCTTCTGGTCGTCCGGCCAGAAGCCCAGGTCGTACTGCTCAGAGCCGTCGAGGCAGTTGACCAGGACATCCTGCTCCTGGGCGCGCAGCATCACGGCCCAGACGTCCGTGTAGGTGTCGTGGCGCGCGAGGTCGTCCAGGGAGCCCTTGAAGTTCTCGTAGTCGATGCCGAGCACCGCCTCGGCGATCCTTCGCGCCGCTGCGCCCTTCTGGACGATCGTGCGATAGCGGTAGTCGGCCTTCGGAGTCTCCTCGACCTCGGCGTCTGGGAAGAGCGCCTCGATGCCGCCGCGGAACCGGCCGCGCACCACGAGCAGCTCCTCGTGGTCCCGGTGCTGCACGATTGAGAGGAAGCCCTCTCGTGCGAAGATCCACATCAGGCCGCGGCCTCCTCTTCGTCCCACGGCCGGTCGGTGCGCGGCTCCGGGCCCTTCGTCCTCGGCTCCATGTCGAGGAACTTGACCGGGACGAGAATGAGGTAGGAATCGACGCGGACTAGGCCATCCCGCGAGGGGTGCGGGTCGTGGACCATCATGCCGTCGAGGGCGACGACGCAGCGTCCCCCGGCCCTGCCGTCGGGGAGAACGCCGCGGGGCCCTGTGCCACACTGGACCGCGTAGCCCCGCGGCGCCACCTCGTCCTCGCGATCATCCGGGAGGCTCAGGTAGTAGCAGAGCCAGCCGCGCTCGGCGCAGAACTGCCAGAGCACCCTCCACCAGTGCGGGTCGATGCCGGCCTGGATCTGCTCCTCCGTGCGCTCGTCCTTCTCGCGGAGGATGTCCCGGAAGTTCTCAGGCTCTTCGAGCGGGATCTCCAGGATGGAGCACACCGCCGCCATCAGGCAGTTCCCCTCGCCGTAACCGAAGCGCGTCTGGTCGACCGGCTTCATCGGACGTCCGCCAACTCTTCCCCGTGGACGCCCCGCATGTAGACGCCTCGGGGATCCTGGGGGATGCCGGTCTTGCCGGCCTCGCGGGCGCGGATCGCGAACTGCTCCTGGATCTCCTCCGTCACCACGACCACGTCGGGCGTGTGCGGTGCGAACTGCTCGACGTCGCTCTTCGCGAGCTGGAGCACGGCCAGCTCCTTCAGCTCGGCCTCGGTCTCTCGACCTGGTCGGCGCCGTCCCAGCCGCGGACGTGATCCGCCAGTGTGCCGACCCCGGTGTCCCGGTTCCACCATTTGGCGACATACTCCGTCCGGTACTCCATCGCCTTCTCCAGCGTCAGGTCGACGAAGATCCGCATCCCGACCGGCGGGACGAAGAAGGGCGCGTAGACGTCGTGCGGCCAGTCGACGTGCGACATCTCCACGCCGCCCCGGCTGGAGATCACGAAGGGCGTGATCCCGTCGCGCGAGTTCCAGAGGATCTCGTGCTCTTCGCCGTCCTTCGAGACGTAGTGCATCAGCTTGAAGCCTTCGGCCTGCTTCCCTTCGGTCATGCTGCCCTCCTTGCTGGCACGTCCTGGCGGCGCAGGTCCCGCGGCCACTCCTCGGGGTCTGCTCCCGCTTTGTTGTGCAGGACGATCCGAACCGGAGCGCCCTGGTAGTGGGCCCGGAAGGGCGTCCAGTCGTGGTGCCGCGTGTCGTCAGGCCAGTCGGTCTCGCTTTCGCCCATGAAGCCGGCGTCGTTGCGGTCGATCACCACGCGGCCGAGCTGCTTGACGTAGGCGTTCAGCTCTGCCTCGTCGCACTGCCCGACGATGTGGCGGACCCAGGAGACCTCGCACGGTCGCGCGCCGGCTCCCGTTTCACCGCCGACGATGACGCCGTGGATCCGCTCGTGGAGCGAGTAGCAGTCGAAGTCGGTCAAGGCGTCGAAGAGCCGCAGGTTGATCGGACCGAGCAGCGGCTCCAGGCTGAAGAAGCGGACGGCCGCGGGGACCTGGATCAGGTGCCGGGCCCGGTAGTCGTAGGTGTTCTGGTCCTCGGCCGTGACACCGATCTCGACGTTCGGCAGCGGCCAGGTGTCGATGTCCTCGACCGCCTGGGTCAGCCACGCCGGCCGGCGCCCCGGCCAGGTGTCGTGGATCCGGGCGGCCTCGTTGATGATCCGGTTCAGGCAGTCGCTCTGGCGGCCTTTCGTGAGCCACTCGTAGAAGCGGACCATGTCCTCCGGATGCTTCGTGAGGACCTGGTAGGTGTGGCGCGGCGTGAGAGCCATCACCGCCCAGATCGGCAGGCGCCAGTGGTGCGGCACCAGCGGGTGGCAGACGTCCGTCATCGAGCCCAGGAAGATCCGCTTCCCGACCTGCCAGCGGAGCGTCTCCACGAGCCGCTCGGGGATGTAGCGGAACTGCCCGGTCCAGCGGACCCTGCCCTTCGTCATCTTCGCGAGGCCGTCGTAGACCGAGGTCGCGTTCGGGTTGCGCCCGCGCATCAGCAGCGGGATCCGGTACGCCTGGCGCGCGGCGTAGCAATTCTTACACCCGGGCGAGGTCGCGCGGCAGCCGATGATCGGGTTCCAAGTCTCGCCGGTCCAGCCGATCTTCGTGGGCATCAGTTCTCTCCGCTGCAACTCGGGCAGTCGCAGCCCTCTCTCTCCCCCGCTTCGAGGAGCTGGTTCTCCAGACCCTCGACCTGCTTCTCCAGTTCCCCGATCCGCTTCTGGAGCGCTTCGAGGTTCGCGTTCGCGATGTCGACCACCGTGACAGTGCAGGCGGCGGACGCCGGGGCGATGTGGTGCGTCTTCCCGCAGTTGGAGCAGACGAACTGATCGAGCTTGGCTTCGAGCACCTCGACCCGGCTGGCCTTCCGGCCCAGCTCCAGGGCCTCCGTGACCGCCCGGTGTCGATGGAGCTGCGCGAGATCCCGCTCAGCAACGGCCTCGTCGTGGAACGCCTTGGCGATTCCGTCCATCTGCTCGGCCGTCTTGAGCTTCACTTGTAGCTCCTGGATCCAGCAATAGGGGCATCGGTCCGCGAAGCCGACGGGCACATTCGCCCCGATCGTGTCGTGGGCGTTGCAGCTCCAGCTCACGCTGCCCTCCTCAGATCTGCGACGCACTCGAACTCGACGCAGTGGACTCGGACGTGGAGGTACTGCACCGGGCCGTTGTCGAGTCGGTTGATCCGACGGAAGGCTTCCAGGTACGCCTCGGGGCTCGGGTAGCCCTCGGCCAGGGCGTCGGCCGGCGAGATCTCGCCCAAGGGCTCGCGCCAGCGGCGCAGGATCGCGATCTGGCCGAAGGGCTCGCCGGGCGGGTTGCACCAGGCCGGCCGCGTGTAGCAGAGGTGGAGTGAGCCTTCCTTCACGCGCCAGCGGGACCAGAGGCGGCGGGTCTGCGTCTTGCTCCCGTCCAGGATCGGCTCGACGTGCTCGACCTGCCAGAGGAGCATCTACCCCTCCTCGTGTTTGAGCAGGAACTCTTCGATCTTCTCGACCGTCTCCAGCAGCGCCTCGCGCTCCGTGTTGCAGCGCTTCTCGATGGACTCGTGGCGCGCGACGTAGAAGGCTTCCTTCGTCGCCAGGTCCTCCGTCTCGTTCGGCACCGTGAAGATCTGCTTCACGAAGACGCGCACCAGTTCGGGCGCGGTGTAGTAGCCGAACGGCATCGCGAAGACGCGGCTCACCGCCGCATGGATCACCTCCGCCGCGTGCTTCTCGGCGGCCTTCTGTGCCTGCTCGGCCTTCTCCTGGATCCGCTGCTCGATCGTCTGGACGTCTGCCATCTCACCCTCCCGCAGCCGCGGTGGCTGCTCGATGCGGCGACGTGACCAGCGAGAGCCACACCCGCTTCGGCCGCCGATCGTTCTGCGGGATCTTGCTCGGCTTCACCCGCTCCGTCGCCAGGATCAGGCCGATCGTCGCCGCGGCGCGCATGATCGCGCCCAGCGCCCGCTTGTCTTTCGGTTGGCGCGTCGTCATCTCGGCGAGCTTCGCCTCGACCTCGTCGGTTGTGAACGCGGCTTTCTCGACGGCGACCTCGTGGACGGCCACGATCGCCATCCGCTTCCAGAGGGCGTCGGCGCCCTGCGCGACCCGCTCGATCGCGATGTCGCGCAGGCGTGCGCCCTCCCCCGGGTTGAATAGACTCCTCTGGCTCGGCTCCATCTAGCCCTCCCCGTCCATCTCCTTCGATGCCTGGAGCGATGCTCCGACCATGTCCTGCGCGTAGTCGAGAGCCTCCTGGTACTCCGACACCGAGCAGTCCACGCCGCCCATCTCGTTCAGGAACCGCTCGATGATCTTCTCGAACTCAGGCCGCATCCTTCACCCCCTGGAGCACTCCGTCCTTGAGCCACCACACGGCGACGTTGTCGATCGGCGGCTTCTTCGGCGCGTCCGTCCGCAGCGTTGCCAGGCCCAGGATGCCGCCCGGGTAGCTCTCGGCGCGCTGGAGCAGCGCCGGCATCACCTCGCTCTGGACCTTCGGGTTGAAAACGTCCAGCTCGTCGACGATCAGCATCGGGAAGCGGCAGAGCGTGGCGATGGCGTGCTGGATCCCGATGCCCAGGCGCAGCAGCGCCGAGCGGGAGAGCTGCGGCACGCGCATCGTCTTCCCCGACGGCCGCTCGATCAGCAGGTCGAGGTCGCTCGTGAAGCTCACCGTCCCGATGCCCGTGAGGGTCGTGACGTGGTTGACAAGGTCGGCGAACTCGGGCAGCAGCACCGCCAGCAGGCCGGCCTCGATCCCGCTCGGCTTGAGCGCCTGGGCGATCTTGTCCCAGGCTTCGTGATCCTCGCGGTGGACCGCGACCTGCTCCTGCTCCGCCTCCCAGGACTCTTTCGCGCTGCTGTAGTCACGCACGGCCTGGAGGAGCTGCCGGTTCAACTCGATCCGCTGATCCAGCTCGGGGACGCTCACCTCCTCGGCGCCCTCGTTCTCCTCGATCACCTTCTCGCAGTTACGGACCTTGCCGAGGAGTTCGCGGAGCGTTGCCCGATCTCTCTCTGCTCCGTTCCGCCCCTCGACAAGATCCGCGACAGTGCTCTCCAGGCGCTCGATCGTCGACCGCGCGACGTCCACCTCGGTCGTGAGCCGCGCGCGCTCGGGCACCATCAAGTCGATGGTCTGCTTCGCCTCGGCTGCCCTCTGGCGGATCGGTGCCAGCGCCTTCTTGATCGCGGCCTGGGTCGCCAGGCAGGGAACGCCGAAGGCCTCGCAGGTCTCCGGCTTCTTGAGGCTCGTGGCCGTGTTCGCCACGGCCTCCTCTGCTGCGATCTGCTCCGAGAGGTGTTCGATCACCTCCTCCTTCTCTGCGACCTGCACTTCGAGCCCGGTCTTCTGCTCGATCAGCGGCGCCGGGTCGTCGTGCGCGTCCTGGTCGTAGGTGGTGATCTTCGTCTCCAGCTCTTCGACCTGGGGCTTCAGTTCGGCGAGCATCCTCCGGGCTCCACCGAGGGCCTCTGCACCGCCGCGGATCGCGTTGTCGCGGCCGACGCGGAGGTTCCTGATTTGCTCCTCGACCGTGGCCTCGCTGATCTTCTCCAGGTCGATCTCGCGCTCGCCGATCGTCACGATCTGCTGCGGCTTGGGCCTCCCTCCTTCGAGGTGCCGGCCGGCCTTCTGCCGCTGCTCGACGGCGATCTTCTCGGCCGCCCGGAAGCCCTGCTCCGCGGCGACCTGGGGGATCGCCTCTAGTTCGAAGTGCTTCTCGGAGAGGGCCCGCTCGGCCATCGCCTCGCGGATCTTCTGGGTCGTCATCGAGCGGCCGAGGATCCGGAAGAGCACCGCCTTCGCGTCCTCGGGGCTCAGCTCCAGGAAGCGGAAGGAGTTCAGGACCGCGAGCATCTGCGCCTCGTCCATCCCGAAGCAGCCGTAGATCAAGGCCTGGGCGTCCTTCAGCCCTTCCTCCGCGCCGCCGTCGTGTTGCACCACGAGCGACTGCTTGCCGGAGCGCAGCACGGTCCGCACGATCTGGATATGGTCCTGACCGCTTCCGTGGCTGTACTGGACCGTGGCCTTCTTCTCCTCGCCCCGGATCGCGATCTCGCCGATCTCGTTCTTGTGGCGGACCCCGAAGCGGGAGAGGAGCGTCCCCGTCCAGGCGAAGCAGATGGCGTCGCGGATCGCGCTCTTGCCGGTCTCGTGATCGCCCACCACCATCGAGAGCGCGTGGTTCAGCGGTAGCTCCAGGTGCTCGTGAACGAACCAGTTCGTCAGTGTCAGCTTCGACATCAGAAGCACCCCTCGAAGCTCGACTGCTCCGGTTCGGCGGGGGAAGAAGTGGGGGGCTGGTCCGGCTGGCGGGAGCTACCCCCAGCCGGGTCGGCCTCGACTTCGGATCCACGGGCGCCGGGATCCGGCTCCGGAGGGCTCGACGCCCTTCCAGCCTCCCCTTCGTTGGGCACAGAACCTTTGTTGTTGCTCGCAGCCTGGGCCTTGGCTGCCGCGGACTCGGTGCCCCCGGTGACCTCGGTGCCTGACCCCAGGACCTCGGCGACCGTGCTGGAGACCTGCTCCTCGCCCGGGTCGGCGCCGATCGACTCGGGGCCCTGCTCCTTGTCGCGCAGCGCGTTGTAGGTCCCCCGCAGGTCGGCCAGTTCTTCGTTGTCGAGCTTCTCCAGCGGCTTTCCGAGGTGCTTCTCCAGGCGCTCGCGCGTGACACCGCGACGCATGAAGCCCTCGACGATCTTCGAGAGGTTCTGCTTCGTGGAGTCGGCCGCGATCATCCGCACCCGCTCGAAGGCCGACTGCACGAACCAGTCGGGCAGGCCCGCGGTGATCGCGTTGCGCTCCGCCTTCGACGCGGAGGCCTGGATCGCCTGCATGAGCCACTGGCCCTCCAGCAGGACGATCCGCCCCTTACGCTTCTGGTACTTGGAGAGCACGAAGGGGCGCTCGAACCGGACGTTCGTCTGGAGGTCGGTGAAGACGCCGCCCAGGTGGACCCGGTCCTCGTTCTCGCTCACGATGTAGGCGCGGCTAGCCGCGTTGCCCCAGTTCCGCATCAGGATCCGAGCGAGCTGGATCGAGGGGCCGGTGACGTTGACCGAGTCGCCCTCGTCCCGGTAGGGGATGACGTAGTAGCAGCGCTCCGCGAGGCGCGGGACCATGTCTAGCTCGGCCATGGTCGCCGCCAGGATCTTCTCGTGGTCGCGCGGACGCTGGATCGAGAAGGCGAGCATGGACTCGTGCTCAACGCGCATCACGGTCGCGCCGGCCGCGACGAGCGACTCGCCGGGGCTCATTTCCTCGGGGTGTAGGTCTGTTGCGGATGCCATAGGGGTCTCCTTCTAGGAGGTCGGGCGCGGACGCCCGGCGAAGTAGGGGCAGATGCCCGTGTAGCCGCAGAACTTCGTGGAGCAGACCCAGTGGTCCTCGGGGGCCGGCAGGAAGATCTCGGCCTCGATCGCTCTGCGGGCTGCGTTCGCGCGCGCGATGAAGACCTCCAGGTCCTTCACCTCGCGCGTGGTCCAGAGCGTGTCCTTCTTGCAGTCGCCCCTCTTCGGGGTGCGCCACATCACGTCGAAGCCGAGCCTCGGCGGCGCCACGCCGTAGTGTGCGCGGTGGAGCAGGTCGTAGCAGGAGAGCTGCCCGGACTCGTGCGCCATGTTTTGCGGCGGCGCCTGCGTCTTCGTCTTGGCGTCGCGGATGCCCTCCGCCGCGACGAGGTCGATCACGCCGACGAGCTTGCACGGCAGCGCCTCCGACGGCTTCAGTTCGACGCGGACCTCGACGGCCGTGGGCACGATCTCGGGCGCGAGCTGCGTGGCGTGGAGCTTCGAGAGGCCGACGACCTCGTCCTTCACCCTGCCCTTGGCGTCCGCCAGGCTCAGCTTGGCGTACTCGCCATCGAGCATCAGCGGGCCCTTGCACGCGGCGTCGACCGCGTCCGAGGCGATCTGGACGACCTGCTCGACGGGCAGAAGCTCGCCCGTCTCCAGCTTGTGTTTCATGTTCGCCTCGATCGGCTGGTGGATCACCTTGCCGCGCGTCTGGGCGAAGCCGGGCGGGATGTCGATCTTCTCGTTGTAGTGCAGGTGGTACTGGTGGCCGCACTTCGACACCGAGTCGATGCGAGACCAGGAGATGGCTTCGAGCTGCATCTGGAGGACCTCCTAGAAGGGGATGTCGTCGCCGTCCGCGGCGGGCGGCGCGTTCTGCTGCCGGCGGCTCTGGCTGCCGGGGTTCCCCGGGCTGCTGCCGCCGTTCTTGGGGCTCAGGAAGACGACCTGGTTCGCGACGATCTCGGTGGTCTGCCGCTTGTTCTGGTCGCGGTCTTCCCACTCGCGCGTCTGGAGCCGGCCCTCGATGAAGACGCTCTTGCCTTTGGCGAGGTACTGGGCGCAGTTCTCGGCCGTCTTGCCCCAGGCGACGATGCGATGCCACTCGACGCGCTCCTGGGGCTGGCCGTTGCCGTCCTTCCAGCGCTCGTTCGTGGCGACGGTGAAGTTACAGACGCCCTTTCCGCCCTGCGTGTAACGCAGTTCGGGGTCGCGCCCGAGGTTGCCGATCAGGATCACCTTGTTGACGGATGCCATGCTTTTCTCCTTAGTTGGGGGTGAAGTCAAGACGGAGCAGAAAGCTCGGGCGCAGCCAGAACCACACCCAGGCCGTAAGGAGCACGCTGGCGACGGCCAGACTGACCATCCCGGAGGTGATCGGGACCAGGATCAGGAGCGGGACGTTCATCCCGACGAGGGCGGCCGATGCGAAGCGGAAGAACTGGTAAAGCTTGGGTGAGATCAAGCAGCCCTCCTCTGGTCGCGCGCGAGCCGACGATTACGTCGTCGCTTGCGGATGCGATAGCGGCGCCGCTTCTCGCCGGGGTGCTGGGGGGACTTCCCGGCCAAGAAGCGACGCCGCGCTGTTGCACGCCGACGCTCGCGCCGGTCGATGGCGCGCTTGTCGGTGGAGACGTAGGTGCCGCTGTCGTGAATCACGCGGGCGCCCTCGAACTTCTTCGACCCCCACGCGTGCGTCTCGCGCTTCATGTTCCGCACGGCGCTGTCGATCAGCGCGAGCATGGAGTTCTGCACGACCACGACCTGGGGCTGGCGCTTCGGCTTCTGCCGCTGCTTCATCACGCCGCCTCCAGGACCGTGAGCAACTCGCGCGTGCGGGAGAGGGCGACCTTGAAGCTGTCACGGTCGAGCGCGCTCCGGGCGAGGCGGGTCGCGCCATCGAGCAGGATCACGAGGTCCTGCGTCTTCTGGACGACCGCGCTCTTCATCTTCGCGGGGTGCTGCTGCCAGAACTCGGTGAGCGCGGAGGCGGGTCTCCGGTAGAGCTGGACTGCGCGCTCATGGCGCTCCAGGGCGTCGTGCTGGTCGTCGTGCTCGGCGCCATCGAAGGCCCAGGCGCGGAACTTCTCGGCCACCTCCTCGTCCAGACCTAGCGTGAGGACGATGTGGTCGACGACGTGGCCCAGGCAGTAGGGCTCGCCGACAACGGGTTCGTAGAGGCGCTCTCCGTGCTGGTCACATCGCATCGGGTGACCCTCCGGGTCGGATCCAGTAACGCATGGACCCAGTATATGTGATTTTGCATGGAACGCAAGGGGGAGGAAAAGCGCTGGGTCTCCGCGGGGATCCGCGGGTCAGGCCGAGCTAGTCAGTTTTCGGGGCGCAGGAGGGGTGGGCAGGGCTCACCTTCGAGCGCGCCGAGGGCGGCGAGGGCGGCGGAGGAGCATGAGCATGGTCGAAGTGCTCCCGGTAGGCCTGGGCGCAGGCCTCGCGCACCTCCTTCGGGCACGGGGGCAGGTCGTCCCCGACCACGATGGCGATCCTCCTGGCGGCCAGTTCGGCCGGGAGTTCGACTAAGGCTCGCATCACGTCGATGGCAAGCTCTTCGAGGTCACGGTCGATGATCTGCACGGCACTGAAACAGAGGCGGGCAGCCATCTCGGGGGATTTGGCCGCGGACTTTGCCATCGCCGCTCGTGATCGAGCGGTGAGGGTCTCCGATACCCTCACGACTCTCCGGCTTGCCATTTCCCCCCCCCAGTGGGTGAATTAGAGGGCGATCTCGGCGAGCTTCTCGGTGTAGCGCTTACGTTGCTTCTCTCTTCGACTCTTGTCCAGGGGGGGCTCGTTCTTCTCGAACTCCTCGATCAGCTTTGCGATCGAGAGAAAGGCGGGGGACGGGCCCAGCGAGAGCACCGCGTCCGCGATGTCGCTCAGCAGGCAGGCCAATCCCGACTCGAAGGCCGCCTCGAACTGGAGCATGGTCATCTTCACCCGAGCTGGGTCGTCGAACTCCATCATCCGGATGAAGCGGGCGTACTCCTGCGTGGTTTCATCGGGGATCTTCCAGCCTGTCCGCTTCGGCTCGGCCTGGCGATCTGAGACGGCGAAGACCTCCAGCAAGAGCTGGGGGACGGTGGTGCCTCGATGCTCCGCGACCTGGTCGAACCGCTTCAAGGTCCAGGTGGCGTCCTGGCCGGCCTTGATCCGGCTGCACTCTGGCTGGGATAGCCCGGTCGCCCGCTGTATCTGCATGACGTAGCCCTGGTCGTCTGGAGCCAGCGTTGGGAGCGACCGCATCCAGATCGCGATCCGCTCCGCGGTCGAAAGCGCGCTTGGCTTCGATCGGGGGCTCTTCTCCCGGGCCATCCTCACCTCACCGGCCCCAGGAGAATAGAGGTTCCCTCGGTGGGAGCAAACCCCCACGGTTTTCCAGCCAGAGAAGCATACTTGCGCGACATGCAAAATCGCATATCATCCCCGCGCGATGACGACCCTTGCGGCCTACCGGGAGCAGGAGTGCCTGACCGTGAGCGAGCTAGCTCGGCGCTCCGATCTCGGGCAGCCCGACGTCTCGCGAGCGGAGGCCGGGGCGCCGACGCTCTTTACGTCGATCCGTCTCGCGATTGGCACCCGGGGCGCAGTGCTCCCATGGAAGCTCCACCTCAAGCCAAAGCACCGCCGCGCGCTGCGTCAGTTCTTTGAACTGGCTGAGCAGCTTACGATCGAGCGCCTGGAGCGCGAGGGTCGGCTGCGGGAGGCGGTGTGATCGCGGTCGTGGACCAGATCAGCGCGGCCAACCAGCCGAGCACGGTCCAGCCCAAGAACAAGGTGAGCAGGACGATCGGCATCGTCTGGGGGTGGCCTCGCTTCACGGCCACGAAGACCGGCACGAAGTACAGCAGCAGCGCCAGGGCGAACAGGTCTTCCATGGGGTTCTCCTTCCGGAGATCGGGGGGGGACGGAAAAGATGCGGTCTCGGAGGGGCTGCTGTCCAGTCTTTTTTGTATGGGCGGGTCGCTGACGGACCAGGGGGGGATCCGGTTTTTCATGCAAGAACGCACCGTTAAGGGGGTGAGGTGCCTTCACGCGTAATCCGCAGCTCCATCAACCGGAGCAAGAGCCTCTCTAGGGTCAGTCTGGGAGCGAATCTTCTCTTCCGGGCGTTGCTGAACGAGTGCGACGACTACGGCCGGATGGAAGCCGAGCCGGCCGTGCTCCGCGGGACGGTGTTCCCGCTGCTCGTCGAGCAGATCTCCGTCGAGGAGGTCACGGCCTGGCTCGACGAGTTGGCGCACGCTGACGATCCGGAACGTCACAACGGCATCGAGCCCGACGTGAGCCCGATCGGCCTCTACACGATCGGCCGGACGCAGTACCTCTTCTTCACGCGCTGGGAGGACCACCGGGGCAAGTCCAAGCGCGGCGGCCACTCGAAGTTCCCGGCCCCTCCGAGCCCGCCCGACCCCAAGGCTCCCGGGGCTTCCCCGGAAGTCCACGGGGATCCGCGGGAGTCCACGGGAACCCCCGGGCCCCCGCCCGAGGAGTCGAGGAGTCGAGGAGTCGAGGAGAAGAAGGGAGAGGCCGCTGCGCGGCCTGCCCGTGCTTCTGGGTCTTCGACCTCTGGCCGGAAGCCGTGTAGGCAGTGCGGAGAAGCTCACGGCAGCAAGGGCCGGCCGTTCCCCGAGAAGCTCAGCGAGACGGAGGCCGCAGCCCTCAAGCGGTGGTGCGAGCAGAGGCGCGTCCCCCTGGAGAAGGCCAGGCGCTACGCCATCCGCGCGCGCGAGTGGTACGACGAGCATCCGGCCAAGAGAGCTCGCGCCTGCTGGGTCGCCTTCATCCGGAAGGCGCTCCTCGGGGAGTGGTGGGAAGGCAAGCAGAGCACGAGCCCCCGCTCCCGCGGCCGTTACCAGGCCGCCCCGGGCCCCTTCAATTCCGAGCTGCCCCAGATGAAGGGCAACCGCTCGGGCCCGAAGGATGACATGGCGCCGGTTGCCAGCGTCGTCCGCGATCTGTTTCCCGGGGCCGCCACGGGCGGCTCATAACCAAAGGAGAAAGACCATGTCAGTCGACGAGGGCCTACAACCGCTGACCCTGATGACGCTCAACGATGGCGACCTGGAGGCGCAGTTCCAGCAGCGCCACACCGAGGCGCTCGAAGCGCTAGCGAACCACAGCCAGCTCCGTGCCAAGGGCGGGATGATCGAGGTCACGATCCCGATGGAGGTGAAGATCGTTCTCAACCCCGCGGATCGGACCTACATCCTGGAGTGCCGGGCCGACCACGTCAAGCTCCCGAAGCCCTACACGTCGCAGGGGAAGGGATACCTGCGCGACGGCGAACTGAAGGTGAGGCCGGAGCCGAGGCAGCAGACACTCGGCAGCGTCTCACCGTTGCCGAAGCCGACCGGCTAGCAGACCGGGCGGTGAGACACGGCCGAGAGGCCACAACCCCAAGAGGAGAACGTGATGATCGCAGAACTGATCGACGGACTACTGGCGCGGCTCCAGAGCCCCACCCCGCTCGGTGGGGCAAAGCCGCAGAAGGGCGCCGAGTATCTCGTCATCCGCGACGACCACAAGGTCGTCGAGGTCGAAGGGCCCAAGCAGGCCCGGCGCGTCCACGAGTTTACCGACCTCGGAGCTTCGCCGAGTGGGTGCTCCGGCACGCGGACGCAGCGAAGACCGAGATCTCGGTCTCGGAGGACGAGGTGATCGCGGTGCTCGACGGCCAGCGGCTCAACCCGGACCGGGTGACGTGCGAGCTGCTCTTCCATCCGGGCTTCGCGGCCTGGGGCGGAGCGCTCAATCGCAAGCTCTCGCAGCGCGACTTCCACCAGCTCGTGCGCGCGAACCGCGGCACGCTCGGCACGGCCGCCGAGGACCTGCTCCTGAACCTGAGCCAGATGAAGGCGGTCTCGGGCGGCGAGGTCTCCGTTCACATCGCTCCGACCGGCTACACGCAGTTCTCGGGCAGGAGCGCGAGCACCGAGATCGAGGGCAGTCTCCCGCCGGAGATCCAGGCGATGACGCCGATCTTCGATGGCGTCGAGGACCTGGAAGTGCTGGGCGACGACGACGAGGCGCCGCTCCAGGAGTACCAACTCGACATCCTGATCGAGGTGGAAGAGAAAGGTGGCGAGTTCTTCTTCAGGCTGACCGACCCCGGCCTGGACCTCGTGATGCGCGCCGCGAAGCGGGGGATCAAGACCTTCCTCGACCACCTCCTGCGCGACGTGACCGGCGCGAAGTTCCTCGTCGGGATGGGGACGCTCAAGGGAGACGAGGTCCGTCGTCCGGCAGAGGGCGCGGCGGCGGAGTAGCTCGGTGCCCGAGATCGCGCATAGGTTGATCCTGGTCGACCCCGTCGCGCCTGCCCAGCAGCAGGCCGTGGCCGTCGAGCTGGAGGATGGCGTCGAGGTCACGATCGTCGGCACGCAGAAGAAGATCATGCTGCCGAAGGGGACGCTCGTCGCGGTCGGCCAGAGCAACCTGCGGGTCACGGCCGGAACGATTGAATCCGCCGTTGTGGACCTGGAGTTCGCCGGGTGAGTGCGCGGGGGGCGAGAACTCGGCGGGCAGGGGGACCTCCTCCTGTCCGTCGAGACATCCCTCGCGAGGAGCTGGTCCGTCGCTGGGGCTTCAAGCCGGGGATCAAGTGCCGGTGGTGCCCCGAGACGTTCCAGCGCCCGGCGGACCTGCCGGTTCACATCCCGGCGCAGAGCTGCGGGTCGGTCGCGTGCAACGAGAAGCAGCGCGAGCACGAGGCTCGCGTGGCGGAGGGGGCAGCATGAGCGCCTCGATGCAGATGGAGAGAGTCTTCGGAGCCGAGATCCAGGTGTGGTGGGCCTCGCCCTTCAAGCCGTCCTACCAGCCGGGGCTCTACCTCTGGACGAGACCGATCAACGGCACCGTGGGCACGCAGCGGCGCATCCTGCCGCTGCCGCGGCTCCGCCGCTAACAACGAGCCCAGAGGAGGGGGCTTGCCATGGGAAACGTCAGAGGTTCCGACTACCTCGATGCCAGGGTCATCGAGATCAATCCGCAGCTCGCCCAGGACATCCTGAAGAAGGCGCACAAGCAGCGCCCGGTCTCGCAGGGCCACGTCGCGGATCTCGCGAACAGCATGAGCCCCGAGGTCGGGGAGTGGTGCATCGCGCAGCCGCTCCTCTTCGACCGCGAAGACAAGATGTTCGACGGCCAGCACCCGATCCTGGGTGTGATCCGCTCGGGCCAGCCGCAGAAGTTCCTGGTCATCAAGGGCTTCGACGCGAGCGTGATCCACGCCGTCGACCGGGTGCGCGTGCGCTCCCTCGCCGATTACCTCTACATGCTGGGCGAGACGAACCACCACACGAAGGCGAAGGTGATCCGGATGGAGGCGCGCTACGACGCCGGCCTCATGCCGACGTCGACGGGCGGCGCGTTCAAACTGACGACGATGCAGGGCATCGCGTTCCTGGAGAGCCACCCGGACATCCGGATCAGTGTCGACAGCGCGCCGGGCATGGTCAACACCTACCTCCCGCGCGCGATGTCGTGCTGGTGCCACTACCAGTTCGCCAAGCGGGACCGCACCGCGGCCGACGACTTCTTCGTGGGCCTGACGATGCAGGACTCGGCCGGGCCGACCGATCCGGTCTACCTGCTGCGCCAGCGGATGATCTCGAACCGGCGGGCGAAGAGCGGCGGCAGGATGCCGCAGAAGGAGCAGTGCGCGCTGACGATCAAGGCCTGGAACGCGGTGCGCCAGAACAAGCCGATGGCCCAGCTCAAGTGGCAGTGGGTCAACGGCGAGCGCTTCCCGGAGATCCTGTGAGCGAGAGGAAGCTGTACCACCTCGACCTGAAGATCGACTACCTGCCGTCGATGAATACGGCCGCCACGCGCCGGCACCACATGGCGGCCGGCAAGGCCGCGAAGCAGATGCGGATGGTCGTCGTCGGCATGGTCGGCAGCGAGCGGAGGCCGAAGGAGCCGCTCAGGCGCGCGCGGATCCGGTGCGAGCGCCACTCCTTCGGCGTCCGGGAGCCCGAGAGCGAGAACCTCCAGATGTCGTTCAAGGCGGCGATCGACGCGCTGACCATGAGCTA
>Ga0180437_10003863_pt1 | contig 21853 bp, 19 predicted proteins | sample SS_ome_4_FD_132410 | JGI IMG/M metagenome (GOLD analysis project Ga0180437, IMG submission 132410) | Hypersaline lake sediment archaeal communities from the Salton Sea, California, USA - SS_3_D_1 metaG | ecosystem: Environmental > Aquatic > Non-marine Saline and Alkaline > Hypersaline >...
ACTGCTGGAACGAGGGTTCTCACCATCAAGGTCTACGACTTCCTGATCGGTGAGTTCAACGTCGGGGCTGGAGCAGCCATGGCGCTCTTTTTGTTCGCCGTGTTGGGGTTCTTGTTGTTGGTGTACTTCAAGGTGGTGATGCGCCGGGCGGAGCAGGAGTAAGATCATGAACCGTGAAGGCATTGAAAGGGCGACCCTCCGGGGATTACACGGATTCGGCCTCCTGCTGTTCATATTCCTCGTTGCCTTCCCCTTCTACTGGATGGTCGTGGCCTCGTTGAAGCCCCTCATTCTCCTGGCGATGAACCCCCTTGACCTGTGGTTAACGCCCGGCGAGCTCACCTTACGGGCCTTTCAAGAGGTCTGGCTCCAGTTCCGCTTCGGCAATTACTTCGCCAATAGCGCTTATGTTTCCGCATTGACCGTGCTGTTGACGGTGACCCTTGCCACCTTGGGGGCATATACCATCGCCCGACTCCGCTTCCGGGGGCGGATGTTCCTGTCACGGAGCATCCTCGCAATCTATATGTTTCCGGCCATCGTAATCGCTGTTCCCATGTATGCCCTCTATACCAATCTCGGGCTCCGCAATGATCTCCACGGTCTGATTCTTATCTACCTTGCACAAACGCTCCCGGTGGCCATATACATGCTCCACAGCTATTTCAAGACGCTTCCGCCAACCCTGGAGGAGGCAGGGCTCATTGACGGATGTTCACGACTGATGGTAATCCGCCGAATCACCATTCCCCTGAGCCTTCCTGCCATCGCTTCGGTGGCCCTCTACACCTTCATGATTGCCTGGAATGAGTTCCTCTTCGCATTTCTGTTCTTGGACAGCCCCTCGAAGTTCACCCTCTCCCGGGGAATCATGCAGATCGCGGACAACGTCAACGTCTCGCAGCAATTGCTCATGGCAGCAGCGGTGATTGCCACCGTTCCCGTTATTGTTCTGTTCGTGATCTTCGAGCGCTACCTCGTGCGGGGCCTGACTGCTGGAGCCGTCAAGGCTTAGATGTTATGGGATGTTGCCCGGTTGGAGGAGCCAAATGGAGCAGTTACCGTTTCACATGTGAACGGATTTTTCTTGCGCGTGCGCCTAACCTTTCGGCCTCACCTGTTTTCCCGATCTCCTTATAGAGTTCTGCCATGTTTCCCAATACGGTCGCCACATTGAGATCATCCCACCCAGAGGCTTTCTCCCATATCGCCAGGGCCCGTTTGTAAAGGGACTCGGCTTCAGCATATCTTCCCTGGATTTTGTAAAGCAATCCCAGATTATTGAGAGACTGCGCCAGGTCAGGATGGTTTGGGGTTAGGGATTTCTCCCGTATCCCCAGTGCTCGCTCGTAAAGAGGTTCAGCTTCGGCATATTTGCCCTGGGCCCTGTAAAGTCCCGCCAAGTTGTTCAGCGATATTGCCACCTCAGGGTGGTCCAAACCAAAGTTCTGTTCTTTTATGGCAAGGCCCTGCTTGTAAAGGTCCTCCGCTTCCCCATATTTGCCCTGGATTCTATACAGGGTTGCCAGGTTGTTCAGGGATATCGCAACATTTGGATGATCTCGCCCAAATGTCTCCTCGGCCATCTCCAGAGCCCTCTTGGCCATATCCACCGCATCTGGATATTTACCTTGTTGAACAAGTCTTGCGGCCTCAAGGGTGAACTCCTTCCACAGGGTCTCTTGTGCCAAAACTGCTGGCAAAAATGAACCGCATACGAGTAAGATCAAGATAAATCTCAAGTACATCTTCATTTATGCATCATATCGTTGAGTTAGCGGTGGCTGAGGTGTGATTACGCTGCTCGATATACTTCCTTGCCATCGATAAATGTCATGCTTACGCGGATATCTTTCAGTCTCTCGGGATTTATTTCCAGGGGATTTTCATCAAGGAGGATAATATCAGCCGACTTTCCCGGTGCAAGTGTACCTACCCGATCCTCCACGTAGTTCGCGTAGGCCCCGTTGCACGTATACAGTTGCAAGGCCTGGGCTACAGTCAGGCATTCCTCTGGACTAAGGTTTTTACCAGTTGCAGTTGTCCTGTGTACTGCCGCCCATATTGCCGTCCAAGGATTACCCTCTGTGACGGGGCGGTCTGAGCTGCCCGCGACAATGATACCTTTGTCCATCATTGATTTAATCGGCATGGTGTATCTTATGCGCTCCCGACCGAGGTTCTTGATAAATGAGTCCCCCAGATAATATGAGAATACCGGCTGGAGCACGACAACAATCCCTAATGTGCGAATCCGCTCCAAGAAATCCGGACGACACACCAAGACATGTTCCATACGGTGTCGATGAGGACGCGGATGCCGAACAAGAATCGACTCAAAGGCGCTTAACACCGTATCGATAGTTTGATCCCCTATCGCATGCACGGAGAGCTGAAATCCCGCCCGGTGAGCCTCCTCCATACGCTCGATTAAGCTCCCTGGATCCTCACACATGAACCCACAGTAATCAGAGCCTTCATAGGGCTGTGTCAGGGCAGCCGTTCTGGGCCCAACTCCCCCATCGGCAACGAATTTAGCCGGGCCGATCCACAAGGAGTCATCCCCGAATCCGGTGAAGAGCCCGGTGCCTCCTTTTTCCGAAAAGAGACTGTACGTCTTCTCCATGAGGCCCATTGAAACTCGAGGCGTCAAGTCGCCGGATTCCCGGGCAATCTGAAATCCGGCTGCCTCATTGGGGTTTCCCGACCACCCCGCTCCAGCTTCTGTCACCATGGTCAACCCCTCGCTCACGTAAACCTCGGAAGCGGCCTTCAGGAATTGAGCACACCGAGCGGCATCGGGATATGGGATCAAACGATTAACGAGACTCATGGCACCGAGTTCGAACAAAAGGCCGTTGGGTTGTCCGTTTTCGTCTCTTCCAATTTCACCTCCCTCCGGATCCCGAGTCTCGCCCGTGATGCCCGCCATTTTCAAGGCCACGGAGTTTACAGCCATCACGTGCAAACACGTTCGCATAACGCTCACCGGATAATGAGGGCATGCTCGATCGAGGTCTTTCTTGGTAGGATGGCGTCTCTCTTTTAAACGGGTGTCGTCGTAACCCCAGGCCCTTACCCATTCCCCCCGCGGTGTATGGGCTGCACGATCTTTCAGCCGAGCCAGCATATCCTCTAAACTGTCGATTTTCTGAGGGCTAACCTCAACCAGCTGCAAATTCTCCCCGAATCGAACCATGTGGTTATGGGAATCAATGAGGCCGGGCATCAACGTCTTATCCTTAACGTCGACAACCCTCGTCTCGGGCCTCTCCAAGTGAGATAATTGACCCCGGTCACCAAGCGCGAGTACACGGCCACTTGTCACTGCTAAATCCAGAGGCCGTGATACAATGGGATTCTCCATCGTGATCACATCACCCCCGGAAAAAATGAGATCAGCTGACTGCCTCTTCGCCCTCTCCATGTTGTTCGTCCTCCTTACGTGGACAGCCCCTTCTCCTCCACTATCCTCTCATGCAATTCCGCAAAATCATGCGCTGGTATGTGGTCGGCTCTGTCCGGCCTGAGCTTCAGCTGGGCCCCCTTGTTTGGGCATTTGGCACCGCATACGCCGCAGCCTATACACCACCTTTCATCAACGACGGGGAAATCACCCTCCATCACAACGGCATCAACCGGGCATACGTGAACACACTCGCCACAGCCAGTGCATGCATCCTCGTCCGTCTTCCGGATGAAATAGGTAGCCATTATGACGTCCCTCGGTATCTTTCTCCTCTTGATGCTGCCCACGTTCCAGCAAGCACAACCGCAGCAATTACAATTATGTTTTATGTGACCTATGGCATTATCGACAAAATGCACCAAACCCGCCTCCTCGCTGCTCTTGATTATCTCGAGGGCTTCCTCCTTCGTGATCTCCCTCGCCAATTCCCGTTCAATCACGTACTCGGCCAAATCATCAAATTTTATGCACACCTCAGTGGGGTGTTCACAGCTTCTCCCTCGGAGATGAGCGGTCATGCGGCAAGGACAATGAGCCACGGCCACTACCGTGGCCCGCCCGATAACGTGTTCCATCAAATGGAAGGGGTACACGGCCTGGGTATCAAACTCAATGCTCTTTCCCACGGGGATGTATCGAAATGGCTTGGTCTCAGCAGGGCCGTACGCCGCCTCGGTCACCTTCCGGTTGAAATACTTGACGACGAGAGCGGCCATTTTCCGGGCGTGCGGCGTATCCTCCCCCTTCCAGAAAAAAGACTGAGGAAACCCGAAGCCGACCTGCTGCAATGCATATCCCTTCTTCCCGTCCTCGGTCCTGCCGGAAAAAAGGAGCCCTTTGCGGGCAAGGCCTTCCAGTATGTCCTCCAATTCCTCTCTCGGAAGGCGAGCTGCCTCCATGATTTCATCAATCCCAATGGGTTGGAGGGGAATGACCCTCGTTGGAAGCGCCAGCGCAACCTCGGCCTCCCGCGGGTTGAAATTGGCCCTGAGTATTGCTTCCAAGTCGTCATTGGGTGGGTATCCCATTCCTAATAAAGAGAGATGTTCCGCCAATTGTCCATAGATATCTTTTGTTGGCAACCTTACAACCTCCCACCTACTGAGAACGTTCACATCCCGATTCGTCCCCTCATTCTCGGGGCTCAATCACTTATGCCCCAGTCCGCTTGATGGATCTGGGAAGCCGATCGAGTTTGAAAACCGTGATGAACTCCTTGTTCATGCTTATCCAAAGCCGTTCAGCAATAATTGCATTCGTCAAGGAGTCCTTGAAATTCATCCAGTCCGAAAAGACCCCCGGATCTCTGGCGACCACTACGAGGTCAGGGGCATCGATTTCTCCAGCTTCAACCTTAAGTTTCCCATCGTCGATCATCAGACCCAGGGAACCTCCCGGTGTCCTCACCTGTATCCTTCTCTTCCACCCCGCCAGGTTCTTTTGGGCCCTCTCACTGCGAGCCACCTTTGATGTCATCTCCTCCATCTGAGAGAGAATCGACTCATAGGCCCTCTTCGCCTCCTCGGTCTGAGCTGGAAGCTCGGGTTCAGCGGGGCTTTCCCAATCAAGGTCGTTCTCCTGAAGTCCCCTGACACCCCTCTTGTGCTCGGGAACCTCTTGGATTGGGACGGCAAAGATGTCGGTGGGCTTACCAATTCTCTCATCCCTGAAGATGACCTTGACCCGTGTTCCCTTCTTAAAGACCCTCGGTGTGAGGACTCCGCTGGTCGTATAGACGTGGATGGGGAGCGCGGTATCCGCCCCATCGAGGATAACCCGACCCCGGCCGAATGGCACTTGGTGCTGAAACAGGGAATGGCCAAAGTAGGTGATGGGCGGAGTGGAGTTCATAACGCCCGTGTCAGGCATCTCGACGAGTTCGATAGGATTGAAGTCGCACTCCGGGCAAAAGAGAAGAAAGGGCGGAACCCTTACGAGTTTGCATGTGGGACATTTGGCACCCAGGATGGCCTTTCTCTCCTTCAGGGCCAGGAAATAGGGGGAGAACTCCCCTTTGGATCGCTTATAGAAGGTGAACATCGCCTCGTTTGATTGGAGGTAGCGTTGTCCGCCTACTTCGATGACCTCCGATTCGACATCGGGTATCATGTGAATGGGGATCACTTTCTCCGCCATCTCAAAACCTCCTCTCAATGATCATGACAGCCCCATACTGAGCGATGGTGGATCCCGTCCCGTGCACCAGGCCTCGCTCGAGACCCCTATTGATCAATTCACGACGAGCGCTCCAGCACGAGAACATATTGGACCCCCCAACAAAATGGCCCCCATAGGTGAGTCCACCGCTCGGGTTGACCAGAAGAGGACCACCGGGGACCATGAGCCCCTCATTGACGAGGTCATCGGCCCGCCCGAGGGGTACGAATCCCATCTCCGCCATGGTGATCTGAAGTTGCTTGATAAAGGCGTCATGGAGCTCAATAACTTGGATCTGCTTCAGTGGATCCGTTATGCCGGCCATCCTGTAGGCCGCCTCGGCGGCCAGATGGTCCGACAGGATCCGATGCATGATCTTATGGCGCTCATCTTTTCCAGCCACATTATGCTCGTTGGCGGCGCCCACTCCCGTTATCCAGACGACGGGACTCCCTGCATTCGCACAGATAGCCTCGGCCTTGTCAGCAGCCGCGAAAATGATGGCACCGGCGCCTTCGGTATACACACAGGTTTCAAGGAGCTTGAAGGGATAGACCACATACCGGGAGTTCATGGCCATTTCCGCCGTGACTTTCTCCCCGCAGCGCTGGGCGTACGGGTTGTTCTGCACCTGCTCGCAGAGAATCTCCGCTATCGTGGCCGAGGCCTCGTCTTTCAGATCATCGGGATATTCGTCCATATACGCAAGGACAACTTCGGCATAGCTGTCGGAGGCGGTCCACCCCAGCTCCCGTTCGTAAAAGGTATCCGCGGACCAACCTATGGTCTTGATAACCTCGGGGGTTGAGGTCATTGATTCGAAATCAAAGCAGTCTGTGGCCTTTTCCACCCCGAGCGCGAGAACGATGTCGTAAAGACCGCTGGCCACCCACGTATAGGCGGTCATCATCGTATAGGACCCCGTGGCTCCCCCACAGGTTATGCGCATCCCCGGCTTGTTCGCCATGCCGATAATCCCCTGGAGTGGGTGCTCCGGAATGGCCGAGAGCTCGAATATGTCGTTGTATATCCCGTAGACCACTGCATCCACATCCTTGATGGAGACCTGTGCGTCTGCAACGGCCTCCTTGACGGCCATCTGAGCAAGGCCGTAGTATGTCCTTTCCACCCACCGTCCCTTGCATGGGGTTATGCCCGCGCCAACAATGGCGACATCCCTCATAGCTATCTCCTTTCTCCCTTGCGGTTCGAATCAATCCGGTCCCGCAATATTGCAGTCCCTGAGCCTGATGGACTCAAATGATGTGGTCGAAAAAGACCCTGTGTCATATGTGGCTCATTGTGCCTAAGAAAACGCCGGGATGCCTGTCAGGTCTTGTCCCACGATAAGCGTATGGATATTTTCCGTCCCCTCCAGCGTGCTGAGGGCCTCAAGATCGCAGAGGTGGCGGATCACGTGGTGGTCCGCCAGGATCCCCCGTGCCCCAAGGATGTCTCGGGCCATCCTCGCGATTTTCATGGATTCTCGGACGTTGTTCATTTTGACCAGTGAGATTTGGGTGTGACGACCCCGGTTTTCGTCCAGGAGTTGACCGAGATGATACGTGAGCAACCGGGCTTTAGTAATTTCAACAATCATTCGAACCAGCCGCTCTTGGACGAGTTGATAGGAGGCGATGATATGACCAAAGACCGCTCTCTGCTGAGCAAACGCCCTGGCGACCTCATAGCAGGCGATGGCGGAACCTACGGCACCGCAGGCCACTCCGTAGCGCGCGTAATTTAGGCACTGGAAAACGGCCTTAAGACCCCGAGCATCCGGGAGCTGGCTTTCCTCTCCTACCGCGCAGTCTTTCAACTCGAGGATCGATGTGGGAGATGTCCGGTAGGCGAATTTCCTGCCAACGGTTCTGGATCGGAAACCGGGTGTCCCCGCCTCGACGAGAAAGCCCCTGATTTCACCATCAGTTTGGGCCCATACCAAAGCTACATCAGCGATGGATCCATTGGTTATCCACATCTTGGTCCCATTCAAGACATAGTCCTGACCATGCCTTCTCGCCTGAGTCTCCATCTCGGCGGGATTGGAACCGCCCCCGGGTTCCGAGAGCCCGAAGCAACCGATGGCTTCGCCCCGCGCCATCTTGGGCAGCCATTTCCGTCGCTGCTCTTCAGATCCAAACGCATATATGGGGTACATCACCAGCGAATTCTGGACGGAGAACATGGCCCGTAGCCCGCTGTCACACCGACCCAGCTCCTGGCAGACAAGGCCGTAAATCGTATGGTTTTCCCTTTTGCATCCATACCCTTCCACATGATGGCCGAACAGTCCCATCTCCGCCATTCGGGGAATCAATTGCATTGGGAAAGTCCCCTTATCGAAATGTTCCACGATGATGGGCATGCACTCCTCATCCACGAATCTTTTCATCCTGTCCCGGTAGGAGATCTCTCCTTCCGACAGAAGTGAATCGACCTGAAAATAATCCAGGCTCTCAGTTCTTCCCATGGGTTGGTCCTCTCCCCTTGTTTGTCCTGCGTGGAATCATTTGATGCGAGCTGGCACATCAGGATGGATCGTATTGACATTCCCGGGGCTCGCCAGTATGGCCGGCCTTTCAGTCTTCGATCTGGGCTTTTTGCAATCTCTCACTGTAATCGATAAAGACGGTCTTGATCTCGGTGAACTCCTCGATGGCCGTTGTGCCGGCTTCTCGGCCACCAGTACCGGTTTGCTTGACACCGCCGAAAGGGAGGTGAACTTCCGCACCAATGGTCGGCGCATTCACATACGTGATGCCCGTCTCCAGCTCATCAATGGCCCTGTATGCAGTGGTGATGTTGCGCGTGTAGATGGAGGAAGAGAGACCGTATTCGACGTCGTTGGCAATCTTCACCGCCTCATCATAGTCTCTAATCCTCATCACGGGGAGCACCGGGCCAAAGATCTCCTCCTTGGTAATCCGCATTCCGTGTTCCGCCTCAAATATTGTCGGTTGGATGTAGAACCCTTTATCGTATTCGCCTCCTGAGAGCTTCTTACCCCCGTAGATGAGCCTTGCACCTTCTTCAACACCTATTTGGATGTATTTCAGGACTTTCTTCTCCTGCTCCTCGCTCGACATCGGGCCGACATCCACACTCGGGTCGCTGGGATTCCCGATCTTCAGGGCTTTTGTCGAGGATACTAATTTTTCCTTGACCTCATCATACACCCCTTCATGGACGATCAATCGCCCCGTCGCGGTACATCTCTGGCCCGCCGTTCCGAAGGCGCCGAAAAGCACCCCCTCAATGGCCAGGTCTATATTGGCATCGTCCAGAATAATGAGCGGATTCTTTCCCCCCAATTCCAATCCAACCCTTTTCATAAGAGCGGAGGCCCTTGAGTAGACATCCCTGCCGGCGGCGAGTCCACCCGTGAAGGAGACGGCCCTGATCTTGGGATGTTCCACGATTCCTCTGCCCACCGTATCCGCAGGACCAATCACCACGTTCAAGACGCCATGCGGAAGTCCCGCTTCCTCGAATATTTCCGCCAGCGTTGCAGCACACAGGGGAGTTAGGGTAGACGGCTTATATACAACGGCATTGCCCGAAATGAAGGCGGCACCGAGCTTCCAACAGGGTACTGCCATGGGAAAATTCCACGGCGTGATGCACCCCACGATACCAATGGGTTGCCTGATGGTCATGCAGAACTTACGAGGCAATTCCGAGGGCGTTGTCTCTCCCACTAATCTCCTCCCCTCGCCGGAAATGTATTCGAGAAAATCGATGGCCTCCTGGACATCACCCCGCCCTTCGGCGATGACCTTGCCCATTTCCTTCGTCACCAGTTCCCCGAGCTCATCCTTCCGGCCTCGCATGATCGATGCGGCTTTCATCAGGATTTCACCGCGCTTTGGCGGAGGGTAGCTTCTCCAGCTCGGCACGGCCTCTTGAGCCGCTTCAACGGCCTTGAGCACATCTGCCTCTGCCCCCATGGGGAATGTGCCCAAGATCTCCCCGGTGGCAGGGTTTGCGGTCTCGAAGGTCTCTCTACTGGAAGACTCCATCCATTTTCCACCGATGTATAAACCATAGGCCTTCATTAACCCAGCTCCTTCTGTTATTTCCTCGAGTCACGCGACTAAGGGACGGCTACGGCGGCACCTCCTTACAGCACACCTCGGTAATACGCCAATTGTCTCTGGTAAGGCTCGAAACTCCGCATCAGTTGTGACCTTTCGTGCTCGGACAACGGCTTGAGATCTCGGCCCATGCGGGCCAGTATCTTTACCTCTCGAACCGTTGAACACCCCACAATGCCAACCGTAATGTGATGGGAAAGCGCATATCTGATAAGCAGTTCCGGGGTTGCCCCCCACTCCGGATAAATATAACGAGAAGCACCGAGAATTTTCATTCCAATGATTGCAATGCCTTTCCCCATCGCAACGGGCATCGTGGATGTCAAAAAGCCGCCAAGGAGCTCCTCGACCGGGTTTACGGGCAACATGACCGCATCGACTGGCCATTCCGCAACGGCCCTCGTCAAGACGCTTGCATCATGGTGTCCGGTGACGCCTATGAAGCGGACCTTTCCCGATGATCTGGCCTCTACAAAGGCCTCCAAAGCGCCTCCAGGACCCTCGATCGCTTGAAGGTCCGCCTCCGTTCTGACATCGTGAATCTGCCACAGGTCGAGATAATTGGTCTGCATACGCCGAAGGGTCCTCTCGAGATCTGCCAGGGCCCCTCTCCTATCCCTGCTGGCCGATTTGCTTGCCTGAAAAATCTCCTGCCGTACGTCAGGCAATTCACTCCATACGGAACCGTAATAGAGTTCGCTGTCGGCATACACGTGTGCTGAGTCAAAATAGGTGATTTCTTGGCCGATGGCCTCTCGAATCACCTCCTGGGCCTCATCACTACGGCCATAGGTCCGGAGGACACCTTCACCTCCCAAACCAACCACAGTAACCCTCTTGCCCGTTTGGCCGAATGTCTTGGTTACAATCGCATCACTGCCCACACCTTTTCTCCATCGCCAATTTCCCCTTAGTTCAATGCCCGACCACGCCCATTTCTACCGCTCCATAATGGTGTTGATGATAAGACCCTCCACTAGAGCGATAATCGCCCAAACGATCAACGAAATGTCATCAACATGACGATGGTAAACGCCAAGCCCCCCGCAATGCCTGCCACGAGCACCCGTTGGACAGTCGGGTTTTTCTTATCTCTATCCACCACCCGGGTCCCCTGTTCACCTTACAGTAGGTTACTCTTCTGGAGGTTCGTCATTGCCGCCGAACAGGATGTGGTAATGTGACTCAGGGCCTTGGAGATGCAGAGATTACCGTGTGCCAGATCTCTCATTTCGAGCCTCCCGATGCATTCGGTCACATTCTTCTCTGCACCGTGGTAATTGATTGATTTTACAGTATTCCAGGCGATACGGATCTCCGTCAGGAGCAATTGTAGATAGGCTTTGAGTATCTTTTCGCCTCCAACCCTTTCCTCGGCCTTGAGTGCCTCCACGTGGGCGAGGAGATTGGAGCCAATGATGAGCTGGGACTTGATCTTCTCGGAATACTGAAACTCCAGGATAAGCTGTCTTGCATTCATGGTTATTCCTCTTCGGTTGCTTCCTCAAAAAGATATGCCCACACCGCCCCCCACACTCGTCCCACCACTGCCTCCGCTGGCACCAATTCCGAAGTGTATGCGCGGCCTGTCCCAATACGCCTCCTCATGCCAAAGGCGAATCTCCCTCCCCGAAAGAAGGGGATAGCTGTATGTCGTCTCCCCCATGGGAGCTTCCTTCGTTCCAACAATCTCACCTACAACAGTTACCGGTCGCTTGGAACGATAAATCTCTTCATCGAGAAATTCCTTCAAGACCACCATGAATCGGCCACCTGATTGATCGCCGAGTTTCGGACGTCCCCTCCAGTTGAGGGGTTGTTCAAGGATTTCAAGGATACCCCCTTCCTCCTTGTTCCCCACATCCAGAATTACCCCCCCCAATCTAACAACCTTTCCCCGATATCGTTCGGGCGATCGAAGGATCTCCGAAAAGGGGATCTTCTCATAACCCTCCTGTTGGTTTGGGCGTTCTTGGGTTGTAGAGCAACCGCCGAGTAAGAAAAGGAGGGAAAGAATAGCCCCCACCGCGCTGACGTAAAAGACCCGAGAACGTTTAAGCCATTTTTCCATTCCATCCTCCATTACTAACCCCTTCATTTACGCCTTTTTAGTATTGATACCATATTTTACGACCGTTTTCCCGGCCCCGTGAACGAGCCCCCCCTTTTCCCACGATTACCCCAAGAACTCCCTGCGACGGTTTAGGGACGGAATCGCCCGGATGGGGAGAAAAAGGGGTTCAGACTGCGAGGGTTTTCCTTACCGATAGTCTTCCCTGACGGGGTGAAAAACATCAATAACTCGAGAGCGGGTAATCGTTCTACCGGAGTGAGTGGCCTTTGGTGGAATTATTGCCACCGCCCCCGGCCCGAGGACTTTCGTTTCACCATTGATCGTAAACTCCGCCTGGCCCTCGATAACGGTGGTAATCTGTTCATGCGCATGAGAGTGCTCGGGCAAAATACCACCGGCCCCGATTTCCCAGTACGCAAATGTCATGTTCTCGGAATGTACGATGCGGCCCTTGAAACCGGGAATAAGCTCTTTTTCCTCGATTTCTTGGAGATTGAGAAAAGGCATTTTTACACTCCTTTCTGATTCGGTGATAAAGGGAGAATAACGGAATAAACATCATTAGGGCTAGGAAGCTCGGAAACATAATACATCCTGGAATCCATTTGAACAAGTAGTTCATCTTTCGAAACGATAAGAGCTCATTGACGTCCCCTTGAGGATGAGATTGGTCAGAAGGACGTTACCGGAGTTTCCTCGATTATGTCGAGAACGGCCTTGTTCTTGAGGGGGATTTAGATACCTGGGAATTCGGAAAAGGAGCTCTGAGCGCGAATCAAAGATTTTTCTCTTTCCAAAGGTCCCGCGATAGGGGGAAAACCTTTGTCCCTGAGGGAAGTCTGCTGGAGGGGTGTTACTTTGAGGCCAGCACGTTACCCCATGTTTTCTTCCCCGGGAAATGGTATATTAGGAGAGGGGCCTTGACCTCGGTGGTTCCTAGCCAGCAACGGCTCAGCAAGAGCAGGTAAAGGAGGAAAAAAATGGCCCGGATAGGAACGATTGCGAAGACGATGAATGCGCTAGTCCGCGAGGGTTTTGCCCATGAGTTCGGCAAGGCTCAAGTGCAGACAGGGGAAAGCCCCGTATGGAAGAGGGTTCGCAATGCCGGATCGAGGTTGTGGCTTGACACCGGCGACATAGGGGAGGTCTCGAGCTTATGGAGCTCAGAATTTGAGGCACTCACCACAAACAATACCCTCCTCAACAGGGAGGTTCAGAAGGGTATCTACGACGACTTCATTCGGAGGACTTCGTCAACCCTAAGGGAAGCCGCTCCTGACGTTGATGATGACCAGTTACTGCTGGAGGTGGCATTTGCTCTGAACGCCTACCACGGCCTCCGGCTTGTAGAGCAATTCGATGCGCATGTGAGCGTTGAACTCCATACCGATCTCGCAAATGATGTGGAACGAAGCGTGACATACGGCAGGAGGTTTTACGAAATCTGTCCCGAGAGGTTCTACGTGAAGGTCCCCCTTGCACCGGCGGGGTTTATCGCCGCTCGAAGGCTCGGTCAGCTTGGTGTTCCCGTGAACTTTACCCTTGGGTTTTCCGCCAGACACAACTACGTGGCTGCCCTCTTATCACGTCCTCGCTACGTGAACGTCTTCATGGGCAGGCTTAATTCCTTCGTAGCTGACCACCATCTCGGCGACGGGCAAAACGTGGGCGAGAAGACAACCCTCGCAACACAGAGGGAAATCCTGAAGCTGCGGGAAGCGGGAAGGACGGAAACCCGGCTCATCGGGGCGAGCATGAGGGAGGGCTTCCAGGTGGCCTCTCTTGCGGGGGTCGACGTGCTCACGATGCCCCCCAAGGTGGCCGCCCAGTTCGCAGAGAGTCCAGCGAAAGAAGTCTCCTCGCAGGTGCAGAAGGATCCCCCCGTAACCCTGGCGGAGGGAGTTAGCCTCGATGATTTCAACGGCACGACTTTGTGGGAAGTACCGAATGAATTCAAGGACTGCGTCGAGGGCCTCGTAAACAAGGATGTTGGTGCTTTGGCCCCGGAGGATCTTCAGGCCTACTTTGAGGACGCTGGTTTTGGCGACTTCCTTCCTCGCTGGTCCGATGAGGATCTGCGGGCGGTTGCAGCTGACGGCAAGATTCCGGTCTATGACAGGTGGAAAAACAGGCTTTCTAGCGGGCAAATTGGGATGGACGCCCTCATCAACATAAGCGGGCTCCACTCATTTGCGACGGACCAGAAGTCCCTGGATGAGCGGATAAAATCGTTGATATGAAACCGCTCCATCTATTTGATGGAATCCTCCCCTTGCCTGTCACATGGAAGTTCTCAACCTATCGACGCTCTTCCATTGCCAATAGAGGATATATCCCCCCCAAAGGAGCGATACCATCATCAGAACAATACCGGTGATATGGGAAATACAGGCGATGAGGTGATCGTATTGCAACCACCCAAGGGTGCCGAGGATATTTTGCCAGTCGTGGCCGTCAACCTCACGACCGGTAACGCCTCCTATCAATATTAGCCGCAGGGCCCGGGCGTCGTTGATGTAAGGGGCAATGTCCGTGAAATTTTGCCCGAGCCACCATAGCGAAGCCGATGCTCCGAAGGTATTCCGCGTTGTTATCAAGAGCCCACCCATACAGATGAGGGGCATGAGGAGTTGACCCAGGGTTCCACCGAGAAACATGATAAAACGTCCAAAGGGCATGAGAATAACGTGCCCGGCTTCATGAAATGGAAGATTGACCAGGTGCATAAAGGGCATTACCGCGTAGCTATTTTCCATTGACGTGAAAGTAAACATAAGGCAGTAGATGATAAGCACCACATAGAGAACCGCCCTCCCGCTAAAGTAGAAAATGTTGACCTCAGGCTCAACATAGAAGAGCAGATCCCGTAACCAACCCAACCAGGCGGGTTTGTCGGGATCATTCCTCGTGGCGGGAGGCTTGGTAACTTCGAACCCATCCTTGGCCGCATGCTTCCGTTGGGAAATACATTTACTGAATATGATCCCGCATTTAAGGCATTCCAGGTTCTCATCCAGTTGTTTAAATCCACACATGGGACATATCATTTGCCTATCTCCGACACCCTCGGGGGTTTATGGCCCTGGATGACCTGGAGAGGATCTAAAGGGAAGCCTCAACCGTTCTTAGAAGACTCCTCCCCAACTGAGGTGGATCCCGATCAATATGAAAACCACTGCCATAAGGCCAATGAGTATTCTCTTCAACATACCGCTCTCCTCCCGCTTACTGTTCACCGAGATAAACCCCTTTGCACATAACGTACCATCGATCAGCTTGTTCTAATTATTTGACATTTTTATAAAATCTAGATAGCTCCCCATTAACTCCGGTAGAATGTTGATAAATTTTTTCAGGGGGCGATGAAATCATTTCACACATTGGATTCAAAGAGAATTGTGAGGCTTAGTGCTTCGATGCGCAAATACAGTAACGTATTACAATTATTTAAAACTATGAAATTGTTCACTCAGCACTAAGTCCTGAGGGCCTCGACTGAGCTCAGCCGAAGTCTGAGTGAATTCGTTATCGAATTTATGAATCGAAGGACTTAGCGGCAGGCGCTTGCAATCCCCTGGTGTCAGAAATTGTTAAATACTATGAATCTCCTTCAGGGGCATACCAAACCCCCAGAGGATTATTCTAACTACATGCCCTGATTTTACTCGCCTTGCCGTTATCAAGGAGGATGGCACGGCATTCGCATAGAGAGACAAGAATGAAGCGGTTTCTTATCTGGACCATATCTCTAGGGTGCTTGGGCCTGGCAGTCCTCCTCCTGCTTTCGGCACCGGAGCCCCTTCTGAGCTGGTGGGGCGAAGCCTTCCAGGGTCAAGTGGTGGAGTCGTTTCCGCACCTTCCCGTATTGCTCCTCGTGATAAGTACTCTGTGGGGTTGGCATCTGCGCCAAGGCAAAGTGGTCCTTCTCGTCACGCTTATAGTAGCTGCTCACGTCCTCCTGACCCGCCCGTTTTCCGAGGGGCTACCGCCTGAGGCATTCAGGGAAGGGCTTGCAGTGTTCCTGCCGTGGGCATTTCCCCTGCTAATGAGCTGGCCTGAGACGGGCCTCAAGAGGCCCTTGGGATGGGCACGCCTTGGAGCAGCCCTTTCCATAATGCTCGGCGCATTTATTTGGGGCTGGAACCAGGGGTTTGCGGGAATGTGGCCGGCAGATCTAACCAGGGTTCCCGGGGGGATTAAGAGCCTGTCTCCCCTCTTGGCACTTGTAGCCCTTTGGGCCTCGCCATTCGCGGAGCGGCCAGACTTGAGGTCGTCGTGGACATGTGCCTTGATATCACTGGGGCTCGCCTCCTTACACGGTGAGCCATGGTGGCCCAAATTAGTTTCGGGCGCCCCGTGGCCCGTTTTCCTTTCCTTCAACGGGATCTTCCTTTTAGGGGGACTTTACGGATTGACCTGGAGACAGGCCTACCTGGATGAGCTGACGGGTTTGCCGGGCCGTCGAGCTTTTGACGAAAGCATGCGCAGGGTGGGAAGGTACTATGCCATCGCCATGGTGGACGTCGATCACTTCAAGAATTTCAACGATCGATATGGACATCAAGTAGGCGACCAGATCCTGCGATTCATAGCGGCGCGCCTCAAAAGAGTATCCTTTGGCCAAGTTTTCCGCTATGGAGGGGAGGAGTTCGCACTCATTATGCCCGGGCATGCTGTACAAGGGATGGTTCCTCTCTTAGAGGAGCTTCGCCGCTCCATAGAAGCGTCTACATTCACCATCAGGGGCGAAAATCGACCTGCCCGCAAGCCACCGACAAACGCCCGGCCACCTGCTGGAAGGGAACAGCTTGGGGTAACCGTGAGCATCGGGGTAGCCCGCAAATGCCCTCTCCATTCCACGCCGGAGGAAGTGGTGAATGCGGCGGATAGGGCCCTCTATCGGGCCAAACAAACGGGACGGAACCGCGTTGAGCCCGAGAGGGGAAATCGACAGTGGGAAAGCTACGCGAGGAAAATTAACTGCGGCGGAACAAAAAGCGAACAGCAGGAAGAGAATAGAGGCCGTTTCCATCTTGACTAGCCCCCATTGCTGGTGAGGCTCTCCCCCTTCTTTCTACTCACTCGTTGGGAGAAAGTAGCCCGAAAAGGTGATGGCATAGTCTATTTGAAATTTCCCTCCTCCACCATCGCCAGAAAGGGAGACGTCGATGGTCATATCAGGCTTGAACACGATCCCTGTCTGAAAATGAGAAACCAGGAGAGATGCCCACGGTGTGACGATAAAATCCATTGCCACACTTCGATCTGCAGCTTTTCCATTGATCCTAAGGACGAGTTCAGTGGCATCTTTTCTGAACCGGGTCGTTGCCACGAGATCCGTCAAGACGAAGTGCCGATTTGCCATCTTGGAAGCGGGAACTGCGCGGTGCCTTCGCTCCCTGGTCTTGTCGTCAACGGAAGACCGGCCATGCCAGGAAAAGAAGCTCTCGGCTTTTTCCCCGGCAACGGTGGAGGGCGGATTGGTGACTCGAACCGGGATGCTCTGCCCGGTATCGTTTATCACCTCTACCTTTGCAACATCGCCTATTTTCACCTCTGGAGTATTGACCACATTAACATCGCCGCTTACGACCACGTCGGGCATACCCCTGACGATCACGTCCGGGGTATTCACCACACTCACATCTCCCCTGATCCCTACCTCTCCCTGGATAGGCACCGGAAGGGGGCCGAGCAGTTCCACCCTATTCACCAACTGACCCCACGTGGGGTCAAGGAAAAGGGCGCTGAAAAAAAACAAACCGGTAAGGTAAGCTATTTTCCGAACCATTTCCCACCTCCTCTATCGGGGGGATTGAACAAATCCCCCAGGTTCATCCCTTCTAAATAATCCAGAAGGACCCTCAGATCAACAGAAAAACACATCATACCGCTCTCTATTTCCCCGCGTCGCTTTATCTGACGATATCGTTGAGAACGTGTAATGTCCTGGTTTTTCCGGATGGCATCTTCGTAATCAAATTCCGCTTCGCCTCGGTACCTTTTTGTTTGATACCTTAACAGGAATACCTCAAGATTTGAAGCGCTTTTGAGTGAGGCGCTTGCCGGTAAGTGGAGGTATGCAATGGACTAAGGATTAGTTAACCACGGTCAGGAGTTAAGGCAAGGACTCTCTCATTCGTTACCTGATTAGATATCCTCTGATTCTCCTTCATCCTATAGAATACGTTCGAGTTATTTGACAAGAGCTATCTTGGTTTGATAGAGTTAAAAAACATTCGACAAAACCAAAGCACTCGGACGGGTGGGGGCCGGAAACTAAGGGTCTTTAAATCTCATAGGGTATTCTCAAGCGGCTGCTTCGTGATTTGGCAAGGGTTAAAATGCGGATTGGCAGAACCGCAGTAGTCAAAAAGTCCTAGAAATCTGTGGGACTTGAAGGTGGCCGGGTTCCTGAACCGAACGGGTTACCCGGCTTTTTTATAGGGAGAGAAAGATGAGATAAAACCAATGGAGGTTTAAGCCCTTACATGTATAGCCCTTTAGGGACCAACTGCTCAAGGATGACGCGTACCCTGCCGGAAGACCCGAAGAACAGGTGGCATCTCGTTCAATGTTCTCCCCGGAAAGACATATACACGGACTTTTAACTACGGAAAAGAGGGGGTGGAGAAATGGCAAAGGCAAAAAATGGTGATGCCGTCAAGGTTCACTACACCGGCAAATTGGAAGACGGGACCGTCTTCGATTCCTCGGAAAGCCGCGAACCCTTAGAGTTCACCATAGGTCAGGGGACGGTGATCCCTGGTTTCGAACAGGCGGTTGTGGGTATGAGCCCTGGTGACTCAAAGACCGAAAAGGTTCCAGCTGATCAAGCCTTCGGCCCATACCGAGAAGAACTCGTAGTGGAAATTGATCGGGGAAAGATTCCGGGAAGGGTAGATCCGGAAGTCGGTCAGCGGTTACGGCTCGAAAAAACGGATGGAGGTATAACCGAAGTGCTGGTTACGGGTGTTAGCGAATCGAAGGTCACATTGGATGCGAACCATCCGCTGGCACGAAATGATCTGGTCTTCGATATTCAGCTTTTGGAGATTTTGTAAATCCGGCAGTTCAGGTCATCCCATCGAAACGGTTAGCCTGAAGCGGATGATTGCCGATCGAATCATCGATTTGGAATCCTATCCGTTCTAGATTGGATTCAATCCGTTTCTCCAAAAAAGGGGATCCGCTGTTGCAGGTCCTCTTTTTGTTGTTATATTTGTAGGTTACACTTGTACTGATTTGAAGGGCTGAAGGATTATGGGCATTATACCCTATCCTCGGTTCCGAGGCCTATAGCCCGGAGCTGACAGCCAGACCGAGACAATACCATGGGTAATCACATCAATAATCTGAGAAACATCGGGATCAGCGCCCACATTGACTCAGGGAAGACCACTCTCACGGAGCGCATCCTCTACTATACCAAGCGGATCGTCGCCATGCACGAGGTCAAGGGCAAGGATGGTGTTGGTGCCACAATGGATTCCATGGATTTGGAGCGGGAGCGTGGGATCACCATCGCCTCGGCAGCCACTTACTGCGAGTGGGACGGACACCGGATCAACATTATCGACACGCCGGGCCACGTGGATTTTACCATAGAGGTGGAGCGGGCTCTGAGAGTGATGGATGGTGCCATCCTGATCCTGTGTGCGGTTGCGGGAGTGCAGTCCCAGTCCTTGACTGTCGATCGTCAGATGAACCGGTACGAGGTCCCGCGGATTGCATTTGTCAACAAGTGCGACCGTGCCGGCGCCGACCCCTACAAGGTGGTGAACCAGCTGCGGGAGAAGCTCAACCACAATGCCGTGCTCATGCAAATTCCCATTGGTCTGGAGGGGAACTTTTCCGGTGTGGTGGATCTCGTTTCCATGAAGGCCGTTACCTTCCAGGGACCGTATGGAGAAGAGGTGGTCACCGGCGAGATCCCCGAAGACCTGATTCCAGAGGCTCGGGCCAAGAGGGAAGACCTCCTGGACGCAGTTTCCGTGTTCTCCGATCAATTGACAGAGGCAGTGTTAGAGGACACCGTCACCGAAGAGCTCATTCTCGATGCCGTGCGGCAGGCAACCATCTCCGGGGAGTTGACACCGGTTTTTCTCGGATCCGCATACAAGAACATCGGCGTCCAGCCCCTGTTGGACGGTGTGATCGACTATCTGCCCTCTCCCGCGGAGGTTCATCACGTGGCCTTGGATCTGGAGCGGGACGAACAGGAAGTCCCTCTGGCAGCCGACCCCACCCTTCCTCTGGTGGCGTTGGCCTTTAAGCTAGAGGTGACGCCTTACGGTCAACTGACGTACATCCGCACGTACCAGGGTGCCATTCGCAAAGGGGATGACTTGGTCAACATGCGGACAAAGAAAAAGATCCGGGTGGGAAGGCTGGTGCGCATGCACGCCGATGAAATGGAGGACATCGCTCATGCGGAGGCGGGAGATATTGTCACGCTGTTCGGCGTCGAGTGCTCCTCGGGGGACACCTTCACCGATGGAAGGGTAGACTATACCCTTTCATCCATGTTCGTGCCCGAGCCAGTCATCTCCCTCAGCATTTCCCCCAAAGATCACAAGTCCCAGACCAACATGTCCAAGGCATTGGGCCGATTCACCCGGGAAGATCCCACGTTCCGGACCCATGTGGATCCAGAGTCGGGAGAAACCATCATTTCCGGCATGGGTGAGCTGCACCTGGAGATCTATGTGGAACGCATGAAGCGGGAATTCGGTGCGGATGTAGAAACCGGATTCCCACAGGTTGCCTATCGGGAGGCCATAACCCAGAGGGCCGCTTTCGATTACACCCACAAGAAGCAAACGGGGGGCGCTGGCCAGTACGGTCGAGTAGCGGGTTTTATGGAGCCATCGGAAGACGGGACCTATCACTTCGTAAACAAGGTAAAGGGAGGGGTGATTCCCACAGAGTTCATTCCTGCCGTGGATAAGGGATTCCAATCATGCCTTCAGAAGGGACAGGTGCTCGGGTTTTGCGTCTTGGGCATGAAGGTGACAGTCAATGACGGCAAATTCCACAGCGTGGATTCATCCGAGCTGGCCTTCATTCAGGCAGCCGTGGGCGCCTTTAAACAGGCATACATGAAGGCCAAGCCCGTGATCCTGGAACCCATCATGAAGGTGTCCGTTGAGTGTCCGCCCGAATTTCAGGGAAACGTCATGTCGTCCATTAATCAACGAAGAGGGCTCATCCTGAGTTCAACGGAAGACGGGGTCTTCACCACCGTGGAGAGCGAGGTTCCATTGGCGGAGATGTTTGGGTATGCAACGGTATTGCGTTCGTTGACCCAGGGGAAAGCCGAGTTCACCATGGAATTTTTGCGCTATGCAAAAGTCCCTGAGGGTATTGCAGAGGGCCTCAAGGCGCGATCCAGGGACCAACGCAAGGGGGGACAGGCATCATGAAGGATTTCATTTCAGTCAGTCCGTTCAAGATTCTGGAGAAGTCCTCTCGCAAGGGTTTGGGACCGGGGAACTTGGGTGTTCTCATTGCGCCGGCAGGAGTGGGCAAGAGTGCCTGCCTGATTCACATCGCCTTTGATAAGATCTTTCGCCAGAAGCAGTTGGTGCACATATCTCTGGAGGAGGGTGCCGAAAAGGTACGCGCCTACTACAACGTCATGTATTCGGAGCTGGTCAAGGCACGGAAAATTCCCGAGGAATCCGAAATGGCCCTGCTGATCGATCACAACCGAATGATCTTGGCCTATCGCAATCGAAGCTTCGAGCTGGATCGTCTGCGCGTCAATCTCAAAAACCTCGAAGAGAATATGGGCTTCAAAGCCGACACCATCATCGTGGATGGTCTGGATTTTGAGAAGATCGAGCGAGGCCTGTTGGAAGGATTCAAGAAGATCGCTGCCGAATTTGATGTAGAGATCTGGTTTTCAGCACTCTCACACCGCCACATCACCGAGATAAACGAGCGGGGCATCCCCTATCCCTGTCACCGCGTGGACGACCTCTTCAGCCTCATTCTTCAGCTGTTGCCAGAGCCTTCGGGGGTGTTCTTGAAAATGCTCAAGGACCATGACAG
>Ga0180437_10003864_pt1 | contig 21848 bp, 22 predicted proteins | sample SS_ome_4_FD_132410 | JGI IMG/M metagenome (GOLD analysis project Ga0180437, IMG submission 132410) | Hypersaline lake sediment archaeal communities from the Salton Sea, California, USA - SS_3_D_1 metaG | ecosystem: Environmental > Aquatic > Non-marine Saline and Alkaline > Hypersaline >...
CTTCGGGGCGCACGCCGGCCGATATGATCATAACCGCAACGCCGAACAGGCCCGTCAGGATGTAGGCCGCGGCCAGGTCTGTGCGGCATTGATTAATATGCGAAGTTGACTGCCATTTCTTTTCCCGTATCCAGTAGCCGTAGCTCAGTACGGTAACGCTTCCACCGACGCCGCCGATAACGCCGAGAACGAATACAATCGACCCGTCGGGCAGTTCCGGGATCAATATGCCGGCCAGCATATCTGATGCAGACGGCAGCAGCATCGCGGCGCAGATAATCACGACAACAAACATCATCGCGATCAGTATTTTCATAATGCGCTCGATATGGCGGTAGGCGCCGAACCAGACTATTACGACGGCAAGGATAGAGTGCAGGATGCCCCATGCCTCGACAGAAAGGGCGGGGAATATCGAATGTGCGGCCAGTCCGGTCGCCCCAATCAGTGCGCCTGCAACGATGAATGACCATAGAAACAGGTATAAAAGAAAATACACCGACACGAAACGTGGCAGGCGATGTATCCATCCCTCGAGCAGAGTTGTGCCTGTTACCAGCTGCCATCGCGCCAGGTTTTCGGTAATGACGTACTTGAAGATGGCGCCGACAACCGCGGCCCAGAGTATTGCGGTACCGAAGCGGGCTCCGGAAACCGACGCGGCTATCAGGTCGCCGGCACCCACGCCGGTGGCTGCAATAACGATGCCCGGTCCAATCGACCTTAGCGAGTCGAGTTTAGTGCCTTTCATGCAATAATGCTCGCTGTTTGTTGCAGTGGCAGGATCATCCGCTCCGGCACTCCGGGCCCAGTAAAAACAGGGCTCGGCTTACCTGATTCAAAGCCGGGCCGTTTTTCGGATAAAGATTAAATTCAGCTTAAGATTAACCTGAAATATCCGCCTGAACCAGATAAATGCTGGACATTTTGCCTGCATAGGGAATAGAGTAGTAGCCACATTGCGCTTGTTTTAGCTGTTGAACCAGGGTTCAGCTTAATCGTATAGTCACACAGGAGGCTTTATATGCATAGCGACATTTTGAAAATATGCAGCCTGGTTGCCGTTGGAGCTGCAGTTGCTGTTTCCGCGCCAGTGCTGGCGGCACCGCCGGACGACGTGATCGAAAAGAAGATCATGCAGAAAATCGATCGCAACAAGGATGGGCGGCTCAGTTGGGAAGAGGAAGGCTACGCGCGCCAGTTGCAGCGCATCGTGGACCAGGACTGGGACGGCAGGGTCAGTGATGCGGAGAAAGAGCGCGTGATGAAGATCATGAGCACTGCGGACAAGAATGACGATGGCCGCATTGACGACCGCGAACGCAGACGCGCGATTGCGGTATACCGCCAAATCGATCTCGACGGCGATGGCCGCGTCACTTATCGCGAAGAAACCTTCGCTACCTGGGTGTACGATATGGTCGACGTGAACCGTGACGGCAGGCTCAGCGATGCTGAAAAACAGCGCGCAAAGAAACTGCTCAGCTGGGTTGACAAGGATCAGGATGATTTCATCTCAAGGCGGGAGCAGATAATGGCCAGTTCCGAGTTCGACCGTGTTGATCGCAACGACGACGGTGATATCAGCGCGCGGGAATTCAGCATGAGGGACAGCTGGGAGCCACCGCCACCTCCACCGATGCCAAAGGGCTACGGCCGCAGGGGCTACAGCGATGACTTCGGTTCTCGCGGGTATCCGCCACCGCCGCCACGGTATTATCCACGCTGGTAACGGTTGGTGCTGGTTTGATGAACGATGGGGGCTTCGGCCCCCATTTTCGTTGCATGGATTATTGGAACGAGCAGTGGATGCTAGAATTCGCCAGGGGCGCCAGGCACTTGCCGGATTTCAAATACCAACGCCAGGAAATACCAATCATAATGAAAATGCTAAATCGATATCTGTTATTGCTTTTATTGACGGTCGTGCTGACCGGTTGCGCCGAACTGGCGAAACACGCAGAAACGATCAAACCGACAGCCGAACTTACAGGAGCGAGCCTCGCCGGCATCAATTTCGAGCAGGCCGACCTGGTGTTCGATCTGGCAATCGACAACCGCAACCCGGTCGACATCGACCTGGCCGGATTGAATTATGATTTTAAGATAGACAACCATTCCCTGCTCAGCGGCGTAGCCGCGCAGGGGTTGCAGATCAAGGCGGCTTCGGTAAGCGAAGTACAGCTGCCGGTTACACTGAAGTTCGATGATTTGAAAAAGTTGCCGGGCGAACTTTGGCAGAAAGACCGTTTTGCGTATCAGCTGGACGCCAGTTTTGTTGTGGATCTGCCGATCATAGGAAACTATGCTATACCTGTATCTAAGACAGGGGAATTGCCTGTGCCCAGGCTGCCGGAAATAACGATAAAGGGCATAGAGATTAAAAGCCTCGGGCTGAGTGCGGCAGAACTGGTTGCCCGTCTGGAAATAGACAATCCCAATGCTTTTGATCTTTCCTTCAGTAATCTTGACTACCAGTTGAACGTTAATCAGCAGCAGTGGGGGCAGGGCAGCATCCGTCAGGGTGGCAGCATCCCGCAGAAAGGCCGCGGGACCATCGATATCCCGGTGAAACTCGATCTGATGAGCATGGGGCATACCGCTTACAGGATGCTTTCGAACAGGCAGCCGATGGATTATCGGCTCAAGGGCGGGGTTACCGTCGATACGGGTATGGAACTGCTGCGCAACTACAGGCTGCCCCTGGATGTCAGTGGTAAGGCTTCGTTGCTTTAGTCGTCACAGCAAGCCTCAAATGCAGATATAAAAAATCCTACACACCATAAAGGCCGGAAGAATGGCCTTGCAGCGCGAGACCGGGCGATCCGGAAGAGCTGTTTAATAATTATCATACCGACCCCTAGAAGGGAGGAGTGTGTCATGAAAACAAGTCTACGAACCATGCAGTTATTCGCTATCATGTTACTCGGTGTTTCGGGCAGCGCCTATGCCGATTCATGGAACTGCAGTCATGATGATCTCGTGCGCGAGGTTATAATCGAGTACCCGCAGGGCGGCTCGCTGCCATGCGACGTGGTTTACAAGAAGCAGACTGAAGGCTTCGAGGACCAGGTGCTGTGGTCGGCTGAAAGCGAGGAGGGCTACTGCGAAGACAAGGCGCGAGAACTTGTAGCCAAGCTCGAGTCGTGGGGCTGGGTCTGTCTGGAAACCGTTAGTCAGGAAACTGAAATGGAAACAGAATCAGAACCAGCAACGGAAACAGAACCAGCAACGGAGACGGAAACAGAAGCTGGCGCCGAAACCGTTTCGGAATAGGCCGGTAAAAGTAATCAAGGCGCCACCACGAACGTTCACGGGATCCGCTCCCGGGGACGTACGGGGTGGCGTTCTACGTTCAGGTGACACATTTCTATGGGCCCACTGGGTGCTGTTGCCGGCGGTCACGCGGAGACTGTCCGGGCGGCGGAATCAATACTGAAGCAAGGCGGCAACGCCTTCGATGCCGTCATTGCGGCATTCCTGACATCGTGCGTGGTCGAGCCTGTGCTGGCATCCCTGGGCGGCGGCGGTTTCCTGCTGGCGCATACCGCGGATCAGCGGGATGTCGTGTACGACTTTTTTGCACAGACGCCGCAGGCGCCGTTGCCGCGGGATGCAATGGATTTTTATCCAATTCAGGCCGATTTCGGTACAACAACCCAGGAGTTCCACATCGGACTTGCATCGATCGCAACACCCGGGGCGATCAAGGGCATATTCAGGATTCACGAGGATCTTGCCACCATGCCGATGACGGAACTGGCTCAGCCCGCGATCGACGCGGCAAGAAATGGCGTGATCATGAGCCCTTTCCAGGCCGGTATATTCAATATCATTGCACCGATTCTGACGGCCACCGCCGGGGCGAGGCAGCAGTACAGCAGCAGCAAGCAACCCGACTCATTGATTACCGGTGACGAACTTTTCAGGCAGCCCCAGGTTGCGAATTTCATCGAGGCGCTGGCCAGGGAGGGTAGTGATCTTTTCTACAAGGGAGAAATAGCGCAGTCGATTTCCGATATGTGTGCTGAAGGCGGCGGCCAGTTGACCCGGCGGGACCTGTCCGACTACCGTGTCGCGCTGCGCGAGCCGGTCAGCATGACCTATCGACGGCACCAGGTGCTGACCAATCCCTCGCCGTCATGCGGCGGAACATTGATTGCGTTCGCGCTCAGCCTGCTCGAGCACACGGAGATAGGGCGCCAGCAATTTGGTTCGGGCCCGCACCTGCAGCTGCTCGCCGAGGCAATGCGGCTGACCAACGAAGCACGGATCGAGGCGCACGCGAGCGGCTCTGAAGAGGCCGCGCTCGAGCACCTGCTGGATGCTGGCCTGCTGCGTAGCTACCGTGAAAAAATACTCGGTAACGCTCACTCATACCGCGGCACAACGCACATGAGCGTGATGGATAGCAGGGGTAATGTTGCCGGATTGACTGCCAGCAACGGTGAAGGCTGCGGCCATATAATTCCCGACACCGGTGTGATGTTGAACAACATGCTGGGTGAAGAAGACCTGAATCCCGACGGCTTTTATCGATGGCCTGCAGACCGGCGCATGACCTCCATGATGGCGCCCACGCTGGTGATATCGCCGCAGGGACAAAAAATCAGCCTAGGTTCCGGCGGCTCGAACCGGTTGCGCACCGCGATTTTGCAGGTGCTGGTCAACGCCATCGACTTTGACAGGCCGTTGCACGAGGCGGTCAATCACCCCCGCATTCATTTCGAGAATGACCTGCTCAGCATAGAGCCCGGATTCGAAACCGGGGCCGTGGATCTGCTGTGCGAGCAGTTCGGCCAGTGCAAGCGGTGGGAGCAGCAGAACCTGTTTTTCGGCGGAGTGCACGCGGTCACCGAGCATGGCGGTGAATTTGACGGCGCAGGCGATCGCCGGCGCGGCGGGATCGCCCGGGTCGTGACCTAGGCCGGTTCTGGCGGCCGGTCCGGTCGCTGCAGTCTGTAAAATATCCCGAATTCTGTATGCATTCCTTTACACAATTTTGCGGTCAAAAAAACCGACTTATTTTTAACTTATTGAAAAATAAAGACTGAAAGATACGCAGGCACGGATTATGCTGCTCAAATATTGATACTGAGTGGTGCGTAAATGGAGGTAACTGAAATGAGCATAATGATCAAGTTGTTCTTGATGGCGTATCTGGTGGTTATCGTTCTGATGTCCATTTTGAGCGTTATCTGGGTCATGTCGCTGATATTTACACCCGAATGGCTGAAACGGAAGTTGCCGATAAAGCATTGAATACTCGATTTTTCCTCTTCTGCCAGTCAACCTGAACGACCGGATTCCGCCGGCAGCCCGTCCGGCTGCCGGCGTCCTGCATGGGTTTGCGGCATGCCGCGCCCGGTTTTATGGCCCGATTTCGAGCAAAAATGAGCCATTATCAGGAATTTCTAATACAATCGGTGTATGAAAACTTCACTCTTGGCGTTGTGTGCGCTCGTGCTGCTCGGGTGTGCCGGTGTGACGTCGCCGACAGCAGAAAAAGTGACCCTCTATATCGACGAAAGCGCTGTGCCTGCGCACTGTGAAGCGCTGGGAGAGGTTACTGCCGGCGTGTGTGCGAACACCACCCCGTGTCCTGACGAGGTCATGAAAAAGGAATTGCGCGAGCGGGCCTATAACGATTTCAGTGCCGATGCGGTGTTGCTGTCAAACACCACGCTTTCGGGCACCAGGGTTGTGGGCTACGGTATTGCGTATCAGTGCGCCAGGTAAAAACATAGCCCTGGAGGGCGATGATCGCTCGCCAGGGCGCAAAGATGTTTTGTGCTTTGAACTGAATTTCCGCGCGCCCTGCGTCTCTGCAAGAGAGCAGGGTGCAATAGCAACGCTTATTGCACCGGGCATCCAGCGGGATGCGGCTTTCGCACGATCCGCGCTGCAATTCACGTGACTCTCGCAGAGTCGCAGAGGACGCAGAGGTTTCCTAGCCGAGCTTGGCCTTGATGGCGTCGATGACCTCGTCGGATGAGGTCGCCTGAACTGACAACAGCATGCCTTCGTTCCTGTAGAAATCAACCAGCGGCGCCGTCTGGTCGTTGTACACGTTCAGGCGGTTGCTGATGGCTTCCTCGGTTTCGTCGGCACGCTGTACCACGGCCCCGCCGCACTTGTCGCAAATGCCTTCCGCCTTGGGCGGGTTGGATTTGACATTGTAGATTTCACCGCAGTCCTCGCAGGTACGACGGGTGGTCAAACGGTCGAGGATTACTTCGCGCGGCACATCGATTTCGACGGCGAAGTCCAGCTTCTCGCCCATTTTCTCGAGCAGTTCCTTCAGCGCCTCGGCCTGGGGGATGGTGCGCGGGAAGCCGTCCAGCAGGTAACCGGCCTTGCAGTCGTCCTCTTTCAGACGTTCTTCCATGATGCCCATGATCAGGTCGTCGGAGACCAGGTCTCCGGCTTTCATCGCGGCCTCGGCTTGCTTGCCCAGTTCGGTGCCCGCGGCTACGGCGGCGCGAAGGATGTCGCCGGTGGAGATCTGGACCGAGCCGTCCATCTTGGTCAGAAGTTTTGCAACAGTGCCCTTGCCGGCGCCGGGTGCTCCTAAGAGTATGAGTTTCATGGAATTTCCTCGGAAAGTAGTAGTAAAAAATCGGTACAGGTTGGGCTGACCATCCCTGCGCAGAAAATTGGACGCGTATTTTGTTGTCTTTGGTAAAAAAAATAAAGTGTTTTGCCAGGAAAGCAGCCTGTTTCCGGTAATTTCCTATACTACAGTTATCGAATTTACAGTTGAGGGAGCCCTATGGCACTAATAATTCAAACCGTGGACGGCGTTATTGTGAACCGGTTTGATATCGATGAAGCCGGATTGACCTTTGGTCGTGGCGCCAGCAACCATGTGCAGATAGACGATAATGCTGTCAGCACCAACCATGCACGGATCGACATCGAAAAGAACACGGACGGCGAGCCGGTGTATTTCATCAGGGATGCCGGCAGCACCAATGGCACGTTCCTGAATGAACAGAAGGTCGATCACGAGACCCTGAACCACAAGGATGTCATCCGCGTGGGCTGGAACAATTTCGTTTTCATCGATGAGGATGCGCGCGATTTCGAGAAAACCGCGAAAATCACAAAAAGCTGGATTCCGGGCGTGTATTACACGGAGAGCAAGTAGCCGGGTTTAGTGCCGGTCTCGGGGTGTGTGTCCCCGGCCGCGTTCTCGCGGCCCGTTGAGGTACTTGAGGCAGCCAGTCATCGACGATTGGTGTTAATGTGAAAGGGTGGCGCCGGTCAGGAGAGGCGGCAGGGTATCCCTCTAATAGATATGATAAAAAATTGTTTAAACACTAAACACGGCTGGCTGTTTTTGGCGGTTCTGTTATGTCAGCAGCCGGCAGTTGCAGGGGATGCGGAATTCTCACGCTGCATCGCCGGTTTGCAGGAAAGGGCCAGAAGCGAGCAGTTGCCCGCGTGGATTGTCGATGACGTGCTGGGCAAACTGGAGCATGTTCCGCGCGTGATCGAACTGGACCGCTCTCAACCCGAATTTTCCCAGACTTTCGCACAGTATTACTACGGGCGCGTTACCCGCGGCCGAGTTCGTCGTGGACAGCGCCTGTTGTCAGAACACGAAGATTTTCTGAACGCGTTGACAAAGGAATACGGCGTGCCGGGCCGCTACCTCGTGGCATTCTGGGGCCTGGAGACCAATTTCGGCCGCAACCTGGGCAGGATGCCCGTGCTCGACAGCCTGGCCACGCTGGCCTGTGATCAGCGGCGCCAGGAATTCTTTACCGAAGAACTGATGCACGCCCTGGCCCTGCTTCAGCGCGAGTCATTGTCGCCCGCCGAGATGCGCGGCTCCTGGGCCGGCGCCATGGGTCATACCCAGTTCATGCCCTCCGCATACCGTAATCATGCAACCGATGGTGACGGTGACGGCAGGGTCAATCTCTGGCGCAGTGAACGCGATGCGCTGGCCAGTGGCGCGAACTATCTCGCGAACCTCGGCTGGCAGCCGGGCCAGCGCTGGGGACGGGAGGTCCTGTTGCCCGAGACCTTCCCCTACGCGCGAACAGGGCTGGAAAACAGCCAGCCGCTGTCCGCCTGGCGCCGCCTGGGCGTCAGCTTCCCGGACGGCAGGGCGCTGCCCGATGTCGACATGGAGGCCGCGGTGCTGGTGCCTGCCGGGCACGAGGGGCCGGCGTTCCTGGTCTATCCGAATTTCAACGTGATCATGCAGTGGAACCGCAGCGAGTATTACGCGCTTTCCGTCGGGCTGCTTGCGGACCGGCTGGTCGGTGCGGGGCAGCTGGCGAGGCCGCCGTCGACCGCGCAGTCCGCGCTCAGCCGGCAAACTGTCGAACACATGCAGCGGCAGCTGAACCTCCTGGGCTTCAACGCGGGTGAGATCGACGGCGTTCTGGGTTCGATGACGCAGTCCGCGCTGCGTGAATTTCAGGCATCAAACGGCATGATCGCTGACGGCTACCCAGACAGGGACACGCTCTGCAGGCTGTCGGAAAGGTCCGGGAAAACCTCGTGTCTGTAGCTTCCGAACAGCGAACTGCAACCATCAGTTATGGCGCGGTAGCGACCAGCGTCGCCCTGTTCGTATTCCTTGTCATGCTTGCGCTGCTGGGCAACAGATGGAGCGCGCGGTTCCCGCCGTTGCCGGATTTTTCCGGGTATCAACAGGTCGGGGAGATGAAAGCTGCTTTCATAGAATACATGACACCGATCGTCGAGTATCACAACGAACAGATTCTCAATGAACGAAAGCGTCTTGAGAATATGCACCAATCGGTCGCGCTCGGTGAGCCGTTGTCCCGGTCGGAGTCGAGGTGGGTCAGGGCGCTTGCGGACAGGTACGGTGTCGAGTCGAGTGATAGCGGGGTCATCGATGTGATCCGGGCGTTGCTAACCAGGGTCGATATCGTGCCCGTGCAGCTGGCGGTGGTCCAGGCTGCAAAGGAATCGTCCTGGGGCCGGTCCAGGTACGCGGTCGAGGTCAACAACCTGTTCGGCGAGTGGTGTTACAAAAAAGGCTGCGGCATCATACCCAGGGACCGGTCAGACGGCGCACGGCACGAGGTGAGGAGGTTCCGCTCGGTCAGTGACTCGACCCGGAGCTATATCCACAACCTCAATTCGCACCGAAATTATTCCAGCCTCAGGGAGTTGCGGCGGGGCCTACGGGAAAGCGGCCGCGCCATAGAGGGCGGTGAGCTGGTCGACGGCCTGTTGTTCTATTCGGAACGGCGCCAGCAGTACGTGGACGAGATTCGCTCGATGATAAAGCAGTACAGTTATTTCATGAGGCAACGCGCCCTGTCCGGCAAGCTGATCAAGGGCGCCTGAAGCCTTGCTGCGGGAGGCCGCCACCGGCTGTCCCGGACCCGCCATGATCGATTATAATTGGCACTTCCTGTCGGTTACACCAGATGAATCATTATGCCCAAGTACGATTACCGCTGTGAGCACAACGGCCAGACGGTTGAAGTCAGTCACTCGATGAATGATGTTGTAAGCACGTGGGGGGAGTTGTGCGCGCTCGCGCATATCGAAACCGGAGAAACGCCGGAAGACAGCCCTGTGCATAAAATCATCAGCGGTGGTTTCGTCGCCACCGGAGCCGCACCACGGCCTTCCGCCCACGCGTGCTCGGCCCCGGCTTGTTGCAGCGGCGGCGTTTGCGGCCTGGATAACTGAAGTTCGCAAGGCCCGGCTTCTTTGCACCAAAGTACAGTTTCAGTTGATGATATTTAGAATATCGTCAGATAGTTATGTTGTTGCAATAACTTTTCAGACGGGTAAAACTTAGTCTAGCTTTTTGGATAGGACACTAGATCACTGGAGAAGAGGATGATTACCTACGAGGAGTTGAACGAGCAGAACCACCGCATCACCGAGCTTTCCAACGTGCTGCACTATCTGTTCAAGGACAGGGCGATGTGTGATACGGGATCCTGTTGTGAGCTTTTCTATCGTTATGTCGACCTGGTGAAACAGCATATCGAGGTCGTCGACAAGCAGATGTACCGGGATTTGCTGTCCAGCCCGGATGAAAAGGTGAACAATGTCGCCAAGAACTTCATGTCCGGCTCGGCTGAAATCAAGCGTATCCTCCGGGAATTCACGCACCGCTGGTGCCCCACCGGGAAGAAGAGCGAATCACTGCAGATCAAGGACCACGCGAACTTCCTGAACGATACGGACGAACTGTTCGAGATCGTTCTGCAGCGTATCCAGGACGAGACCGAGCACCTTTATCCGTTGGTAAGAAGCCTGGGGGCCGCCTGAATCATTGGCCCGGCGGCCTCGATCAAAGCCTTTCTCTGACCCGTCTGCGCAGCCTGTTCACGCGGGCCTGCGCACGTCCCTGATACCTGGCCCGTTCCTGGGATGTCTATTTGCCGGCAAAGCTGACCGGCAGCGTAACGCCGATGTCTTCATCGGCCAGCACCATGAAAAAGCTGTCCCAGTTTTCTTCGTTGAACGTCTTCACCACGTGGTCACGGCACGAAAGCTTGTATTCCAGTATCTCTCTTTGAAGACGGAAGATATCGTTCTGCATCTGCTGCAGCCTGGCCGCTGAAACGGTTGGCGACAGTGCCGCCTGCTTGATTTCGATGCGTTTGCTCGCGATCTCCTGCATCCTGGCCAGCATCGCTTCCCTGTTCGAGCTGCGCCACTCTTCGAGCCGGGAAACCTGTTCATCCGTCAGGCCGATGAAGTCCCTGTTTTTCAGTATCACGGGCAACAGGTTCGGCAGGTAGTTAATCCTGTCGAGCTTTTGAATGGATGATTCGATTTCCAGCGCTTGCTGTTCCGCCAGTGATCCGGCAGAGACTGGCTGTGTGAAAAGTAACAATACATATACAAAAATAATACGGGCGCGCATTGGCAAACCTCCGGTTGTCTGTTTTTTATTTTTATTTTGTCCATTTGAGGCGACGCCGATCAGTCTGACAGTGCAGCCGAATGTTTAGCAGCATAATCTGTGCCAACATAAAACCGATATCGTAAGGCATTGATATGTTGCCGATTGAATCGGCGAGCTGCCCGGGCGGCGCGTACTATAACAGATTAGCCGCACTACGATGTTACAGATTATTAAAATTTTGCTGTATTTCAGTGCGCGTCGGGCGTGTGCAAACGTGCTGACAGTCAGAAAGCACCCGGGTCGAAACGGTCAGATTATTGAGCCCATGCCGCGCTTCAGGTGTTTTCGTTAGAACGGGTTTTTGCGGCGAGCCTGCGCTTTATCGCCGGGCTGTTCTTCTCCGGCACCGAAAAGGCAAAACGTCCATAAAGCACGCAGCCTTTCATGCCCGGGCTGCAGGGCTTTTGTTTGACTCTCATGCATACGCCCTCAACTTCGTGTGGGCATCCCCATGCGCTGGACATCTCGGATCCTGCTTTTTTTCAATTACCACTCTAAATTCTACGCCATGAAAGTTCGGGTTCAAAGTGATGCACGATTGCAGGCTGCAGTTTTAACCGGAAGCATCCCTGGCGGCGCTGCAAGCGAGTGGTTTCACCCTGTAGAAAGGATTGATAATATGGGAGATATTGAATGCCGGGGCTGGTAAATTAACGCCTGGCCAGATCTGTAACTGTACGGGAGTAAAGCCATGTCTTACGACGCTTTGACCATTGCTGCAATCGTGATCGTTGTTGTTCTGATCGTCGTGATATTTCTAATCGGTAGGAGCAATGCGAATACCGAGCGAAAGATGCGGCTGCTGGCAAGGCATCTCACTATGCTGGAGGGAAACCGCGAAGCGATGAGTCTCTGCAAGGATATACACGAGAAATATCCTGACCTGTGCGTAGGCCTGGATTTTACCCTGCGCGAGAACGGTGACCAGGTGGAAATCGATGAGTGGAATTCCGACAAACCCAAACCGTGAGCCGTTACCGGCCGGCATCACGCTGACGAGCAGCCTGTTGCGAAACGCGTAGATGTCCGAGATCAAGCGCGTACTGATCTGGGGCGGCTGGCTGCGCGCAAGTCATGCCTGTATTGCATTTTCCGTGCCGGTGATGCTGGTGACCGGCTGGTTGATAGCCGACAGTCCATCATTGAGCGATCTGGCGCTCGACCTGCACTACCTGGGTGCGGCCGTGTTGCTGTCTGGCCTGATCGCGCGTGCCGTTCTGTTGATTGCCGGCAGGGACAACGAACGCTTTCAGGCGCTGGTCCCGGCAAACAAGGAACTGTCTGCAATCGTCGCCACGCTGCGGTGTTATATCAGTTTCGGAAGAATGGCCCTCCCTGCATGGTATGCGCACAATCCACTATGGAAATCGCTCTACCTTCTGATATACCTCGCGCTCGTGATGCTCCTGGCGACAGGCGCGGCGATGCCGGATGTGTCCATCGTGCTGGGTTTCTACGTCCCGGATGTGCATGCATTCTGGGCGCAGGTGGTGCTCTGGTTGACCGTGATGCATGTCGCGAGCAGTATTCTGCATGACTACAGGAACCAGACTGCGGACGTGTCTGCAATGATCAACGGCTACCGCGTGTTTCACGTGGACGGCGACCGCGCCAACGTACCGGAAAACAGCTTACAGCAGACTGTTTCGATCGATTCGATCAGGAAGAAAAATTGAGCCCGATGCTGACTGCCTGCACCGCTGCCGGGGCGCTTTTGCGCCTGTCCGGACCAGGGCGCCTGCTGGCGGTCCTGTTGCTGCTTGTCAGCGGAGCACTCCAGGCCGCCGAGCACTGTGTCGTGCTTCAATACCATCATTTCAGCGAGGATACGCCGGCAGTCACCAGCGTCACGCCCGAACGGTTCGACAAGCACCTCGATTACCTGAAAAACAACGGCTTTACGGTTCTTCCGTTGCGTGACGTGGTCGATGCGCTGAAACATCGCCGCGAGCTTCCCGACCGCTGTGTAAGCCTGAGCGTCGATGATGCTTACGTCTCCGTTTACACGAACGCGTTCCCGCGCCTGCGCAAGCTGGGCTGGCCGCTGACGGTTTTCGTCAACACCGCGGCTGTCGACGAGGGCAACGCGGCCTACATGAGCTGGGAGCAGATGCGGGAGCTGGCGAAGCAGGGTGTCGAATTCGAGAACCACGGGCACGGACACATTCACATGATCCGCCGGCCGCCGAATGAAACCGACAGCGGCTGGAGGCAGCGGGTCAGGGCCGATATCAGTACAGCACAGCAGAGGATCACGGCCGAACTTGGTAATGCACCGCAGCTGTTTGCTCACCCTTACGGTGAATTCAGTCCCGACGTGATCGCGATCGTCAGTGAAATGGGGCTGACGGGCTTCGGGCAGCAGTCCGGGCCGGTATGGCCGGGTGCGAATTTCGGCGCGCTGCCGCGCTTTCCGATGGCGGCCGGCTATGCGCGCATGGAGGGGTTCATAACCAAGGTGAATACGCTGCCGTTGCCGGTTGTGTCCGCAGAACCCGTGGATCCTCTGGTGCCGCTGGGTCAGCGGCGTCCCGGCCTGACGCTCGAACTGGAACCGGGCCGCTACACGCGGGCGGCGATTCGCTGCTTTGTCGGCGGCCGCGATGCGGTGGACATCGCCTGGACCGGTAATGGCGCAAACACGCTGGTCGTGTCCCCGGCCTTCGACCTGCAGCCGGGGCGGCACCGGACCAACTGCACCATGCCCTCCGGGCAAAAGGGCAGGTATCACTGGTACAGCCACAACTGGTTTGTCAGAAAGGAGGATGGCAGCTGGTATTCCGAATACTGAGCCTGTGTCTGCGGTTCCGCAGCCTGTCATTGCTCGAGCTTGATCTGCACCATTGAGCATATTAGAGAAATCTAATATAATGTCCGTCCTTGTTCAACGCGTATTGAGACCATGGCACCGATCAGGCGGTTTTTGAGGCTGCTCTTGACGCTGATGGCGCTGTACAGCGCCGGCGCAGCTGCCTACCAGTACGCTTATCCATCGCCTTACGGCTATTACGCACCCCGCGGCTATTATCCCGCCTACGCGCCACCGCCGTACCCGTATTACCGGTATCCGGCCAGGCGTCCACCCGTGCAGACCAGTCAACCGGGGCAGGCGCCCGCGATCGAGACCGGCTCCGGCCGGGCAGCCACGGCGCCCGTGCCCGAATCACCCCAGCCGGAACCCGGGTCGCAGGCGGAAACGCGGGACTACGGATCGGGCCTGAACGCGGAAAAGCGCGCATTCATCGAAACTTTGCTGCCCTATATCGAAGATGAAAACCGGCGCCTGGCGAAGCTGCGGGCACAGCTGGCCGCGGTGACTGGCGGCCTGGAAAACGACACGGCTGCCGGTGCCGAGGACCAGAAGCTGCTGGCCCGGCTTGCGCGCAAATACCGCGTCGAAGGCGATCCGGTGAAAGATGCCGGTGCGCGTGCGGAGCTGATGCGTAAAATCGATATCATCCCGGCATCGCTTGCGCTCGCGCAGGCGGCGAACGAAAGCGCCTGGGGCGAATCGCGGTTTGCACGCGAAGCCAACAACCTGTTCGGTATCTGGACCTATGACGAGTCCAGGGGGCTGAAACCCTTGCGCAGGGAAGAGGGCAAAAACCACCTGGTGCGGATTTTCGACGACTTCGGCGAGTCCGTGCGTTACTACATGTACACCCTCAACAGTCATCCGGCTTACGGCGAGCTGCGCGAAATACGTTGGCAGCTCAGGCAGGCCGACAGCGATATCGACGGCTATCGACTGGCTGCAGGCCTGGAGAAATACTCGGCCAAGGGCAAGGCCTATATCGAACTGATCCAGGGCCTGATCAAGCAATACGAATGGGCGCTGCTGGATTCCGGCAACCAGCGCGCCTGAACAGCAGGCTGCTGCCGGCATGCTATGGGCTGCATCAGCCGGCCGCGGTTCGTCGGGAACAGCTGAAATCCTGAATGGCCCGGCTATACTCCATGTTGATGAAACCCTGTCGTAAACATACAGTAAAGGAAGAAATTACTATGGAATATGATCAATTGCTGCGATCGCTAAACGAGAGCCCGGAGCAAGTCGAATTCGAAGACGTAATTGGTCTGATTGACAACATGTATGAGTTCACGCCCGTGAAATTCGTCAATGGCAGCCTGGTCAACGAGGCGGGCCAGAACACGGGATCCTGCAAGATCTTCGCATTCGCCAAGCGCACCCGCCTGACCGAGCAGCAGACGCTCTATTGTTTCGGTTCGTTCTATCGCAACGATGTGCTCAAGTACCCCGATAACCTGGACCATGAAAATATCCGGAACTTCATGAAATCGGGCTGGGATGGCCTGGAGATGGAAGGCGTTCCGCTGAACCTGAAGGTATGAGGCTGCGCCCTGAACGTTTGCCGGTAGCAGTGAGCAGACAGTCAAGTTGGAATGAAAAGCCTCGCTATTACGGGGCTTCCCGCTTCTGTAAACGGCACAGACTGTGTGAAAACGCCAATCACGCGGCCTTCAGGCCTTCTGGGTCCAACTAAGCCACCTTTCACCGCCTGTAGACACATTTCTTGATCTACCGGTAAGCCTGCAATCTTTTGTTGCCTTTTTTCGACCGATCTACAGCCTCCAGATAGGCCCTCAAGGCCCATTATGATCGGCCTGTAGTGCCACTCAGGACGGGATCGCTGTTGCCAACGGTTTGACGCCCTTGATCGCTATCAACCGCCCCAGGTTTTACGCCGACACATGCAAGCTCATCCCGGCACTTCACGCAAGGCGCGAGAAATCCACCTGAACACGGGTGCCCCGCGTACTGCTCACTGTAACCGCCCCGTCCAGCTGTCTCGCAAGATCTGTCACCATCATCAGGCCAAGGTTCTTTGGAACAGGTCCCTGATCTTTATCTACAGGCATACCGACCCCGTTGTCGGAGACCACGAGACGAACGGAACCTCCCGAAATGCGTTCCATCGAGAGAGAGATGCTGCCAGTACGGCCGGGCGGAAAAGCATGCTTCAAGCTGTTGGTGAAGAGTTCGTTGACGATGAGTGCGCATGGTACGGCCGCATCGAGGCCAAGTTTTAGTCCCTGAGCTGATATTTCTATCCCTATTTCGCCCTCAGTGCCGTAGGAATTCAGCAGTTCCGGCACCAGAGCTTCCAGGTACTCCCCAAAATCAATTGATGAAAATTCGCCCGACCGATAGAGACGGTCATGTATGGCAGCCATTGCCTTGATTCGCGCTCGGCTAAGTCTGAAGGCCTCGAGGGCGATCGCCCCCGACTTATCTCGGAGCGCCTGCTCCTGGAGGTATAGCATGCTGTTGACGATCTGCATATTGTTTTTGACCCGGTGGTGGACTTCGCGAAGAAGCACCTCTTTATCTCTGAGAGAATCCTGCAAGCGCTCTTCTACAGCCTTGCGATCCAGGGCATTGGCGATGATCTCGCCGATAAGCTTTAATAAACGGATATCGTCCTCGGACCACGATTTACGCGCATAAACGGCATCAAAACCGAGAAAACCGATCATCGTCTGGCGTGCCATAATAGGTACATTCACCAGGGTCTTGATTCCTTCGCTCTCGAACTCTTTCCGTTCACGCGTCGCCTCGGGCGGTAAGCGGACCACATCCGGAACGTGAAACACCTCACCCTGTTTCAGCCAACGCATCGAATACCCGAACTCTGCCACTGGCAACCCCTGCAGTCTTTCCATATGTGGTTCTACACCCTCCGCACACCATTCATGCGTATTGTCCATGCTCGCATCGTCGTCAGTGATGCGAAAGACGTAACTTCGATCAACACCGGTGAACTCGCCAATTCGCTTTATGACCGCGCCGATTTCGTCCTCCAGCTGCTGGACAGGGATGTTGATGAAATGGGTTGAGATATCGGCAGCCAGCTGCTCCAGTTGCAACTGGTGTGACAACGCTGCCGTCTTGCGTTCTCGTTCGATTGCGCCGGCAATAATCTCCCCAACGCCTTTCAGCAGGTTCCGGTGTTTTTTTGTCCAGGTCTTCGGATGACGCAAAGCATCGAAACCAACGAAACCCATGACAGTGCCTTCGCATACAAGCGGGATGTTCACCATAGCCCGGATGCCTTGGATCACTAATTCCTCTTGGACAACTGCTGCTTCCGAAGGCAAGGTTTCGACATCCTCGATGTATAGTTCTTTACCGTGTAAAACCGGGCTGAGCGCCCAGTGAAACTGATCGGCTGGCGCATCCTGTAGGCGATCGATCATCGGCTTCACGCCGGCAGCGCACCACTCGTGGGTGTTAGTAAAGCGCCTGCGATCAGAGGAGAACTGGAATATATAACTGCGATCAACATCGGCAAAATCACCAATAGCCTGCAGCGCGTGATTGATCTCTTTATCCAGATCATTGGGCCCCACATTCATGAATCGGCCGGAGAGGGTGATGATTAGATTTTCAAATTGCTCGAGATAGCGTAAATCTTCCATTGATTGCGTGTTTTTCTGCTCACTTTCCACGCACTGCTCGTCGTCATGTTCCATCATTCGCTCTCCCCTCTGGCGAAAACCCCAGAGAAATTTCAATTTTTTTGTAAACTTTGATAAACACCCAGGTGTTCGGAGTCCTTGGCCCTTGCTGAAGCGTGATTGCCAGGACGAAAACTGATAATCTAACTTCCGTACGCATTCTACTTCGTTTTTCACATGTATCGAGACAAAAGATTGATGCCGATCAAGATTATGATTGTTGAGGATGAGGCCATTTCGGCGATGGCGCTCAGATACGCTGTGGAAAGGCTGGGCTGCGTCGTTGTTGGAGTGGTAGACACAGCAGAAGCTGCGATTGATACTGCCTCGGAACGTCACCCTGACCTGGTTTTGATGGATACCAGGCTGCGTTCCGAAATGACCGGCGTGGAAGCTGCGAACGCCATTTGGGATCGGCTGCTGATCCGTTCTGTCTTTATCAGTGCCTACAGTGCTGCAGAACTGGAAAATGACTACCGCGGAGCATCGCCGTTTACGTTGCTGGTGAAGCCGGTACTCGAGGAAGATCTGGAAAGACTAATCAAGCGGTTTTGCAGTCTGGATCGGACCGCCGCCGATCCGGCTTAACAGCCGGCAAGCGGACAGAAACGGACATCCCTGGGTGCAGTCCGTGACTGTCTCTCTGCAAGCGCTAATACCGGACGCTTCCAGGCAGCGGCTTCACGCCGAAGACGGCAACCCGGTTCCAGGGCCCTGCCCGCTGCTGCAGGGGAGAGACAGAGCTGCAATCTGCGGCACAGGGCGCCTCAAAGATGGTCCGCTATGAGTTCCATCAGAACGTCCGACCATTTTTCCGGCAGCGGCTGCTTCAGTTCTATGGACCTGTCCAGGTCGGGCGCGATCACTTCGTCAATGAAAGCCTGTACGGCTGTCGGGTCCGACGTGGCGATGTTGAGTTCCTTGTTCATGCGCAGGCTCAGGGCGTCGAAATTGGCCGAACCCAGGCAAATCCAGCCATCGTAGACTGCGCCCTTGATGTGCGATTCGTAGGGATAGATATAGACGCGGATGCCGTTTGCCAGCATGCTGTTGATCGCAAGCACGTTGCTGCGATCGATGATGCCGATGTCGGACGCGTAGGGAATGATGACACGCACATCCACGCCCCTGCGCCTGGCTTTCGCGAGTTCGAAAATAATGTCATCGGATGTGAAATAGGCGTTCTCGATGTAGATGCGCTGCTGCGCACGTGCGATTGCCGCGAGTTGTGTGCGCAGAATCTGGGAATCGCCGGGCCGCGTAAACAGCAGTCTTATCGGAATGTCATCTTCGGTCGGCGGGTTTTGACTCTTGTGACGGTAAAGCATGGCGCGGAAATCGCCGAGGAAGGCCTCCCTTCGCCATGTCTTTTCGAAATTCTTCTGAATCTCGTCGACAATCGGGCCGTGCAGTTCGACCATCATGTCGTGCCAGTCATAGCGGTATTCGCGGCCTATGTTCATGCCGCCGATAAAGGCCGTTTTCCTGTCTATCACTATGGTTTTCGTGTGGTCGCCGGTCAGCCAGGGATTCAGCATGGTGCGGACACGGATACTGGAGTCTGCTTCCAGGTATTTAATGATGCGTGGCGGCTTAAAGTCTTCCGGCATTGTTGATGAATGGGTCGATGCGGCAGTCGCGGTGCCGAGGCCGTCGACCAGTATGCGCACGCGCACGTCCCTGGAGCGCTGCTTGAGCAGGTCCGCGATCTTCATGGCGTAATCGTCGTTGTCGAATATGTATAACTGGATATCGATCGTCGATTCGGCGGACTGTATCGCGTCGATAAGGCGGCTGAAGAAGGGTGCTCCATCAACCAGGTATTCGATCGTGCCCTGCGTCAGCGGTGAATAGGCAAGCTCGCTTAATTCCTGTTCCCATTTTTCACTGTCCATGGGTTCATTGTCCGCCACCGGGGGAATGGGGCTGCCCTGCAGGAATACGACCGATTGAGGTGTGACGGTGTCGACAAGCTTGAATGTGACCAGGCTGAACAGGCGGGCCACAGAGCCGATGGGCTGGTTGATCAGGCCGCCAAGGTGGCTGCGGGTCGTGTGCGCAATAGCATCCGGCAGCAGCGTGTTGTCCGGGTCACAGCATTCCGGGTTTTCCTGCACCCTCCGCAGAAACAGGACGCGGCCGTCGAGATCGGCATAGATAAAGGGATAGCCGTAATTCGAGTCGTCGCCGGTATTGAACACCAGTGCATGAGTATCATGTCCTCCGCTGGCCAGGATGTACTCGCCGAGCAGGGCAGTGGTTCCACGCATCAGTTCACGGAACCTGTAGGTCCTGGTTGTACGCAGGCCGGCAGGCTTGTCGTGCGGCGGCACCGAGTGCAGCAGGCCATGTTGATCGTAATAGAAGAACAGCTCTTCGCGCTTCAGGAACTCTACAACGATGCCATTCCCGGGGTTTCTCGGCGTGACGGCTGCCAGCATGCGGTCGCGAAACTCGCGCCAGAGCGCAACGCCGGCGATCGGAATGTTCTCGAGGCCATGCGTGCGTATCATCCATTCTTCCGGGTCGAGGTAGGAAATCTGGGCAAACGGCAGGCTTCTGTAATGCTCTGCGGCCTGCTGCAGTGCCTGGTTGCCGGATGTGCTGTACAGCTGCAGCTGTTTGCTGTCAGGTACCGGTGCGTAGCCATTGACGGTTTCTGTCGGGCTCTGAAACTGGATGTACACATGATTCTCGTCGCCATAGGCCTGCTCGGCGAGCAGCAGCGGCGCGTCGACGGCGGTGTCGTCGATGACTTTGCTCGGCTGCGCCGGCGCCTGGTGGACGCCCGCGGTCGAGCAGGCCCCCAGTGCGGCACAGAGTGCGATGCCGGTAATGAACCTTGATGCCTTCATCGAAGAATGCGTGTGACGACGGTGTTGCGTTTCATATCAACAGTTTGCCACGTTTTCGATGCGACAGCGCCTGCAGGAGCGGCCCTTCGATTTTGCTCAGGACAGGCTTTAGCCGCGAATGACGCTTCAGCGTGCGCAGGGTGCAATAGCGAAGCGTATTACACCGGGGGCGTCCGGCGGATGACGGCTGCCGTCAAATCCACGCTGCAGGCTGGCTGGCGCATGTGCCGGTGTGACGGCAGTTAACTCTCGCCAAGGCGCAAAGCACGCAAAGTATTTGTTAGGTTCAAAATTCTGCGTGCTGGGCATCCCGGCAAGAACACGCAGGATGTAACTTCAAGGCGTATTCCACCGAAGTCATCCGGCGGACTACAGCTCTAGTCTGAACTGCCATGCGATTTTTATTTTTCCCACGGTGACGCAGAGGTGGCGCAAGCAGTGAAGCGGGCGTATCGAAATAAAAACCTTTGCGTGCTTTGCGCCTTGGCGAGAGTAAAGTCATAATCAGCTTTCGCCATGGTGTAATGTCCAAAAGTTTTTCACAAGAGTTGTGCAATGAATATCGAAGCGTATAAAGAAGAAGTCCAGGGCTTCGTCGACCGTGGCAATTACCACGCTGCGATCAATATCGCGCTGTCGGGCCTGAACGAGTGCCGCAGGAACAACGACCAGGCCTGCGTCGATCAGTGCCTGGCGGTGATCAAGGGCGTAATCCAGGCGCTTTCCGAAGAGTTCGGCAGTCGAGACTACCTGGAAAAGCAATAAAAAAGGCCGGTAAAACCGGCCTTTTTCGTGCTTGCCCCGGGCGTGGCTTATTTCTTGCCTTCGCGCTCCAGTGTTTCCTTGATGACTTCCTCGGCCACGTTTTTCGGACACGGCATGTAGTGCAGGAATTCCATCGAGAACTGGCCGCGGCCCGATGTCATCGTGCGCAGGTCCCCGATGTAGCCGAACATTTCGCTCAACGGGCACTCCGCCTTGATGCGTACGCCGGTGGGACCGGGCTCCTGGGACTTGATCATGCCGCGGCGGCGGTTCAGGTCGCCGATGACGTCGCCGACATGATCTTCCGGCGTGAACACGTCGACCTTCATGATCGGCTCCATCAGCTGCGGGCCTGCATTCGGCATGGTCTGGCGGTAGGCCGCCCTGGCTGCCAGCTCGTAGGCAATTGCCGACGAGTCCACCGGGTGGAAGGCGCCGTCGTTCAGCGTGACCTTGAAGTCCAGGCAGGGGTAGCCGGCGAGCACGCCCTTTTCCATGCTCATCTGGAAGCCTTTCTCGACAGCCGGCCAGAACTCGCGCGGCACGTTGCCGCCGGTTACGACGGACTCGAACTCGTAGCCGCTGCCGGGTTCGCCCGGTTCGATGGTGTAGTCGATCTTGGCGTACTGGCCGGATCCACCGGTCTGCTTCTTGTGGGTGTAGCTGTCTTCGATCCGCTGGGTGATGGTCTCGCGGTAGGCGACCTGGGGCTTGCCCACGTCGACCTCAACACCGTGCGTACGCTTCAGGATGTCGATCTTGATATCCAGGTGCAGCTCGCCCATGCCCTTGAGGATGGTCTCGCCCGAGTCTTCGTCGGTTTCGAC
>Ga0180437_10003865_pt1 | contig 21836 bp, 24 predicted proteins | sample SS_ome_4_FD_132410 | JGI IMG/M metagenome (GOLD analysis project Ga0180437, IMG submission 132410) | Hypersaline lake sediment archaeal communities from the Salton Sea, California, USA - SS_3_D_1 metaG | ecosystem: Environmental > Aquatic > Non-marine Saline and Alkaline > Hypersaline >...
GGACTATTGCGAGGAGATGTGAAAGAAGGACGCCTTTCATGAAAGAAGACTTTGAACCTAGAATCGTTGGTTTCCTGTGCAACTGGTGCAGCTATGCCGGGGCCGACATGACCGGCACCAGCCGCATCCCCTACCCGGCCAACATTCGCATCATCCGCGTCCCCTGCTCAGGCCGGGTGGACCCCCTGTACGTGCTAAAGGCCTTCCAGGAGGGAGCCGACGGGGTGCTCGTAGCTGGCTGCCATCCGGGTGACTGCCACTATGGCGACGGCAACTACCACGCCCGTCGGCGGTATGCGCTGATGCACAGCTTTCTCGACTTTGTGGGCATCGAGGCCGGGCGACTGCGCATCGACTGGGTATCGGCAGCCGAGGGCAACCGCTTTGCCCAGGTGGTGGCCGAACTGACCGACCAGGTGCGGGGACTCGGTCCCTGGACCGGGTTGCAGGATGGGTACCGATAGGTGCGCTGCACCTTCCAAGTTGGTCACTGAGGAGGGAGACGATGCCAACACAGACACCTCAAGATCAGTATGTCCAGGTGGGTCAGATCAACACCCGCTTCTGGGCGCAGGGCGAGGTTGGGAGCAACGTGGTCCTTATCCATGGCATAGGCGGATACATGGAGCATTGGCTGCCCAATGTCCAACCCCTGGCAGAACATCATCGCGTCTATGCCCTGGACCTGGTGGGCAATGGCCGCACTGACAAGCCAGAGGCTGACTATACCATGGCTTATTTTGCCCAGTTCGTCCACGACTTCTTGGAGACGCAGCACATCGAGCGAGCGACGCTCGTTGGGAACTCGATGGGTGGCGCAGTGACCTTGCAGTTTGCCCTCCAGTTCCCCGACCAGGTGGACAAGTTGGTGCTGGTGAACAGCGCAGGCCTCGGCAAAGAACTGACCATCTTCTTTCGACTGCCTACGCTGCCACTTATCGGAGAGTGGCTCACCCGACCCAGCCGTAAGGGTGCGGCCCAACTACTGGAGGAGGCGTTTTACGATTCAGCGCTGGTGACCGATGCGCTGATCGACCTGGACTACGAGATGGCTGCCCAGCCCGGTGCTCAGAAGGTCTTGCTGACTACACTACGTCGCAGCGTCTCTCTGCTCGGCATCCGAGAGGATGTGCTCCATCCCGCTTTAGAAAACCTGACCGGCATCTTGGCCCCGACCCTGATCGTCTGGGGAGAGCAGGACGCGATCTTGCCTGTGGCTCACGCCCATGCAGGCGAGAAACAGATCCCCAATGCCCGGTTGCACATCTTTGACCGTTGCGGGCATATGCCACAGCTTGAGCGCCCTGAAGAATTCAACGAGCTGGTGCTCGAGTTTCTAGCCGACTAGACATAAAAGATTGGCTCGAAGAATTCAGGATTTGGTTCTTGGACGATGGACGAGGAAGGGAACGCATGAGCCAGGAGATCCAAAATGGCATTCAGATCAGGGCCAGGGAGCTACTGAGCCTGGGTGAGGTGGGCTGCGTCATCGGTCATGAGCGGAGCCCCAAAGGCCGGGTCCGCCCGTTCTTTGCCTACGATGAGGCCGGCGCCGACCGGCTGGTGTGGGACCGGACCTGCCACCACAACCTGACCGTCTACCTGCGCGACCAGGTACTGCCCACCCGCCGCAGGGATGCGCCCTCCCGCGTGGCCGTCGTCGCCAGGCCCTGCGACGTCCGGGCGCTGAACGTGCTGATCCACGAGGGACAGGTCGTCCGGGATTCGATCTTTGTGATTGGCGTGGCCTGCCCGGGGATGCTCGATGGCGACGTGGTACCAGATCACTGCCAGCGATGCAAGGAACGTGTGCCTGTGTTTTATGATGCACTCGTGGGTGAGCCGCCGCAGGTGGACGCGTCTTCAAGGGGAGACGTAGATGATGCCTGGGCCGATGTCGCCGAACTGGAGGGCATGGCACCGGTCGAGCGCCTGGCTTTCTGGACCCGCGAGTTCGACCGCTGCATCCGCTGCTATGCCTGCCGCCAGGCCTGCCCCGGTTGCTACTGCTTCGAGTGTCTGGCCGAGCAGGTGGACCCGGCCTGGGTAAGCATCGCCCACTGGGTGCCACAGAAAGCCTTTTTCCACATCATGCGTGCCTACCACCTGGCGGGCCGCTGCGTCGAGTGCCACGCCTGCGACCAGGCCTGCCCTATGCACATCCCGCTGAGCCTGCTGAACCGCAAGATCGCCAAGGAGGTGGAGGTGCTGTTCGGCTACACAGCCGGCGCCGATCCCGACACCCCGCCGCCACTGGCCACGTTCCGCAAGGACGAGGAATTGCCGTTGTAGGGGATTCCTGCTGAGCCCGAGGAAAGAGGGGGATGTGAAGCTGTTCATAACGGGTGCCACCGGCTTCATCGGAACGCACCTGGTCAAGCGGCTGGCGCAGACTGAGCACGAGATCGTCTGCCTGGTCAGGGAGATCAGCGACGTTTCGACACTGGAGGAGGTGGGAGCGTTCCTCGCTACAGGGGATGTGACCGACAAGGACTCTGTGCTGGAAGGCATGAGGGGGTGCGATTGGGTAGTCAACCTGGCCAATGTCTACACTTTCTGGGAGCCTGAGGAACGGATCTACACAGAGGTGAACGTGGAGGGCACCCGGGTTGTGATGGAGTGCGCCCTGGAGACGGGGGTTTCCAAGGTAGTGCACGCCAGCTCAATGGTGGTCTATGGCAAGCCGGCCGACGTGCCCTTCACCGAGGAGAGTCCTGTCGGGCCGGTGCGTTTCAGTGAGTACGCCGAAACAAAATACCGGGGAGACCTCGCCGCCTGGGATCTGTACCAGGCCAAGGGCCTTCCGTTGGTCATGGTCTATCCGGCTGCGGTCCTTGGCCCGGGGGATCACAAAGCCACTGGCCAGTATATCCAGGACCTGATCCATCGCCGCAGGCCGGCCACGGCGTTCCAGGACTCCATCATGACCTATGTGCACGTGGGGGACGTTGCCGAGGCTATCGTTCAGGTGCTGGAGAAAGAGAACACCATCGGGGGGAAGTATCTCATAGGCAAAAAGCGGTTGTCCAATAGGGAGTTCAGCGAGATGATCTCCGAGATCTCCCAGGTGCCTCTGCCACCGGTGCAACTGCCCGATTCTGTGGTTCTGGTCATCGCCCGCCTGCTGACGGGGCTGGCAGCCCTCACCAAGAAGCCGCCCTATTTGGGGCTGGATTGGTGCAGGACTGCGAAGGAAGGGTTCCAGGGTGAGGGGACCAAGGCGGAGCGGGAACTTGGGCTTGCCTACACGCCCATTCGCCAGGCAGTTGAGGAAGCCATTGCATCATATCAACCGGGGGGATAGCGCCATGTCCAGGAGCCTGGTCGTCCATGCTGGACCATGTGCGGGCGAAACACAGCCAGGGGCGCATTGAGCGGATCTAGGGTGCGCACCGGGCATTGGACATTGTACACCAAGAGGGAAGGAAACCCTGCATGAAAGCTGCGAGTGTGGAAGACCTGAAAAGCTGGCTCGATGGTCTGGCAGAGCAGTACACACTGGTTGCACCCCGGCTGGTGGAGGAGGAGCTTCTCTACCGGCCCGTGGCCTCCAGCGCCGAGATCGTCTTCGACTTTGAACGCACTGTTCTGTCACCCAAGACCTTCTTCCTGCCCGACACCGAGATCATCCTGGAAGTCGAGAAGCGGGGCAAAGAGGTGGCGCTCGCCGAAACGGTACTGGAGCAGGAGCAGGTGCTCTTTGCCCTGCGCCCCTGCGACGCGCGGGGCCTTCGCGCCCTCGATGCGTTGCTACTGGACCGGCCCCCGCCTGATACCTACTATGCCGAGCGCCGTGAAAAGACGACGCTGGTCGGCTTGGCCTGCCCCCAGCTTTGGGATGATTGTTTCTGCACCAGCTTGGGCAGCAGCCCTGACGACGCCTCCGCCCTGGACGTGATGCTCTACGGGGATGGCGACCGGTATTGGGTACAGGTTGTGACTGACAAGGGGGCTGCACTGGTGGGTGGCTTGGCTGCCGAGGACGACGACCGACCAGCACCAGCTTCCGACGTGTCCGGTGAGCAGGTGCCGGTGCTGCTGCCTGAGGCCTGGGGCGCACTGTTTGACGACGCTTATTGGCAGCGCCTCGCCGACCGTTGCCTGAGCTGCCACGCTTGCACCTACGTCTGCCCCACCTGCCGCTGTTTCGACGTGCGCGATGAAACGACCGCTGCTGGGCCGGGCTACGCCCACATCCAACGGCTGCGGGCCTGGGATAGTTGCCTGGCCGCTGCCTACCGGCGCATCGCCGGGGGGCACAATCCCCGCCCGACCAAGGCCCAGCGCTTGCGCAACCGCTACTACTGCAAGTTCTGTTACTCACCCCTCGACTTTGAAGCCGTGGCCTGCGTCGGTTGCGGACGGTGCATCGCCGTCTGTCCGGTGGGCATCGACATCGCCGAGATGCTGGCGGACATCGCACATTTGGCTGATCGTGGAATTGAGGAATAGGGGTTGGGGAGGGGAGCATGGGTGAACGGGACAATCCCCTGAGGCCGTTGCTAGGCACGCTGGTGGGGATCAAGGATCTTGCGGATGAGATCAAGCTCTTCCAGATCGAGCTGGATGGTGGTAGTTTTGACTACCTGCCGGGGCAGTTTGCGTTTGTATCGGCCTTTGGCGTGGGCGAGGCACCTTTCGGCCTGGCTTCCACCACGGCCCGTACCCCAATCCTAGAGTTTGCCATCAACCGCATAGGTACGGTGACGTCTGCCCTGCACACCTTGGAGCCAGGGGCCGTGGTCGGCGTGCGGGGTCCGCTGGGCAACACCTTCCCTCTGGACGAGATGACCGGCAAGAACATCCTCGTCCTGGGTGGGGGCATCGGCGGGGCACCACTGCGCCCCGTCATCCATACCATCTTGGACGACCGTGCCGACTATGGCCACCTGACGATCCTGTGGGCGGCGCGCAAGCCATCGCTGCTGGTCTTCACCGACGAGTACGATGCCTGGCGTGAGGCACCCGACACAACGCTACACCTGACGGTGGATGAAGGCGATGCTGCCTGGAAAGGCAAGGTGGGCCTGATCACGCAACTGCTCGAGCAGGTGGCCCCTTCTCCGGAGAACGCGGTGGCCATCATCTGTGGCCCGCCGATCATGATCAGGTTCGTCATCCTCGGCCTGCAAAAACTGGGATTCGCCGACGAGCAGATGATCATGACCCTGGAAGCCAAGATGAAGTGCGGCATCGGCAAATGCGGCCGCTGTAACATGGGCGAGCAGTTCGTGTGTCTGGATGGACCGGTCTTTTCCTACACCCAGGTCTCCCGTTTCCTGGAGAGCTTTGTCTGAGGGCGACATGATCAATGCACAAGAATTGCGTACCTGCGAGCTGTTCGTGGGCTTGGGCGATGGTGAACTGGAGCAGATCGCTGCCATTGCGCGCCAGGAGACCTATAAGCCCGGCGAGCTGATCTTTGCCGAGCGGGAGACGGCCGGGCGGATGTTCATTCTTCAGGAGGGGCGCATCCAGTTGCGTATCCAACTGCGCTCATCCCTGGAGCCTGATGGCGAAGTGACCATCGAGGAGGTTGAACCAGGACGCATCTGCGGCTGGTCGTCACTGGTCAAGCAGCGGAGATTCACCGCATCGGCCAGGGCGCTGGAGCCGGTGAAGGTGCTGGCTTTTGCAGCAGAGGATCTGAACGACCTGTTCGACCGCAACGCGCACATCGGATTCGTCGTCATGAAGCAGTTGGCCGAGGTCATCGCCTCGCGGTTGCGCCATACGAGGAAGGTGTGCCAGCAACACAGCGATGATTGCGCGGAGGGATCGGAGGGAAGCTAGGTGAGGGCTGTGGGGAGGACAAATGTGAATTTGCTGCCCAGGCCAAGCTCCGATTCGACCCAGATCTCCCCCCCATAGTTCTCGATGATGCGTTGTACGATGGCGAGGCCGACGCCTGTGCCCACGGGGCAGCTCATTCGTGCATTGCTGGCCCGGTAGAACTCTTCAAAGATCCGCTCCTGATCCTCGGGTGGAATGCCGATGCCTGTGTCCCTCACCGTGGCAACCAGATGATCGTTCGCTTGCTTCAGCGCCACCGAGACGATCCCTCCCGGTTCGGTGTATTTGATCGCGTTGCTAAGCAGGTTCGTCCACACCAGCTTTAGCCGCTCCGGGTTGGCTCGGACCGGGACCAGGCTGGGATCGATGTCCATACTCAAGAATAGATCCTTGCTGTGCGCCTCGGTTTGCATCAGTTCGACCACACTCTCCAGCACCTCTGCAGGCTGGGTAAGCCCTATCTCTTCCTCCCGGCTTGCCTCTTCGCGTGCCCGGGTCAATCGCAGTAGATCGCCAATCAGTTCCACCAACTCGCCCGTCCGGCGTTTGATCCTGCGCAGTATATCGCGCACCGCTTCCGGTGAGGTGTTCTCCGCCAGGGCAACTTCCGCACAGGTATGGATCGTGCTGATCGGTGCCCGTAGTTCGTGGGTGACGAGCGTCATAAAGCGGGTGCGTTCAGCGTCCACCCTGCGCAGGCGCCGGTTGGCCGCTTCCAGTTCCTGGCTTTTGGCAAGGATGTCCCGGCTGCTTTCCACCAATTCTCGGTCGCGCGCGCGCAGTCTGACGCTGATGGAGGAGGTCATATAGGCCACCAGCCACACGGTGATGGCCAGCACACCCACCGTGGTCAGCACATAGGGGAGCTCCTGATATGGCTCGAACGCTCCCATGATGGGCAGGTGGTGGTGTGGTAGGATCCCGGTGTACTCGAGTACAGCCACTGCTGCGAACAGCAGAACCCCCAGCGTGCCCATGAGAAAACTGACGCGCCGTGACAGGAGGATGCTGGCGATGATGGTGTGGAACACATAGAACACAGCTATGGGGTTTTCCACACCCCCAGAAAAGTAGATCAGCGCGGTAAGGGCCAGGAGATCCAGGACAATCTGCACGTAGGCAAACTGGATCGCGTGCCTCAACCGGAGGGTGCCCGAATACCCCAGCCTAAGGGCGCGGGCATAGAAAAAGAATTGCGTGTTATAGAGGGCAATGATCGCCGTCACACCGATCAGAGGAAGGAAGGGCAGTTCGTCTGGATACCAGAGCCACATGAGGAATATCGCGGCCCCGGTGCCCAGGACGGCCAGCCAGCGCAGGCGGATCAACCAGCCAATGCGCTCGATCAATTCGGTTTCAACAGGAATTCGACTTTCCACCGGACGGATCAGGCAGCCGCAGAGGCGGGCTGGCCTGCATATCGGTTGGCAACCTCCAGGATCTCGTTTAGCGGCACCGGCTTGTCCAGGAACAAATGGGCGTGCAACGGCTGGTCTGTGGGAAAGTGACCGGCGTACTCAGAGTCCACGATCGAGGTGAGCATCACCACTGGGACGTCCCGCAGGTTGGGATCCTGGGCGATCTCCTCGCTGACCCATACGCCCTCTGTGGGCATCCGCATGATGATGTCCAGAATGACCAGATCGGGCTTGTCCTCGCGCATCATCCGCAAGCCCAAGCTCCCCTGGTTGGCACAGCGTACAATGAATCCGTCAGCGTGGAGGGCGTCGTGTAATGCTGCGCAGAGATCGGGGTCGTCGTCGATAATCAGCACTTTGCCCTTGGCGGTCATGGCTCTCCTCCGTGTGTACCAGGAACCCAAAGACTCTAACCTCGACGAAGCTACAGCGCTATCGCACGATCAGCAAACCGCAATCCGCTCCTGCTGGATCGCCAGATCCGGTGCTCCAATGAAGGCCCTTACAGCCTACTGATTATATCACATTTGCACGAAATCGCCAAGACCCCAACTGGAGGCTTTTAGGCTTGCTGCAAAGCCGGCACACTGGACCAGTCTGTCTGTTTCAGACGTCGGAAGCATCAGGAATTGTGCGGAATTCGCCAGTGTGGGGTTTCTTCGAGCATCAGACTGGTCCAGTGTAGTCGTTGTCAAGAGAGAATGCAACAACCCTATTGAAGCTTTTAGGCTTGAGGCTTCAGGTTAGGACAGTCGCGGGGAGGAGCTCGCGACGCTGGTTGACCGCTGCTGGGATTCGATGTACAATGGACTGGCACGAGGTTTACGTTTACCCTCTTTGCTTGGGGGATCGATGGCGGAAAGAAGGACACAGATGGAGACCGTCAGCCTCTCCGCCCAGGACCCGGCGGCTGTGGAGCAGGCAGTGGCGGCCCTGCAGGGAGGGCGGTTGGTCGCCTTTGCCACCGATACAGTCTATGGCCTGGGCGCACACGGTTTTGCACCAGAGGCAGTGGCACGCCTCTACGAAGTAAAAAGACGACCGACCAATCTGCCCATCCCCCTACTGTTGCCCGACGCAGAAGCGCTGGAGAGCGTCTGTGTCGAGATTCCTTCCGTGACGTGGCGCATTGCCGAGCGATTCTGGCCTGGTGGGCTAAGTCTGGTCTTGCACCGTGCACCCGCTGTACCCAACATTGTGACCGCCGGTGGCTCCACCGTAGCGGTGCGTGTGCCGGACCATCAACTGGTCCGCGAGCTCTGTCGCCGGCTGGGCGCACCCCTGGCCGCGACCAGCGCCAATCGGCATGGGCAACCAGCCTCGATCACCGCCGCAGAAGTGCAGGCAGCCTTGGGCGGATGCATCCCCTTGATCCTTGATGGCGGGACCTGCCCCGGTGGGGTGGCGTCCACGTTGTTGGACCTGACGGTTTCGCCACCGGCCATCCTGCGTCCTGGACCCGTCACTGCCGGGCAACTGGCAGCAGTAGTGCCCCTGCGCCGGTGAGTTGCGCCCTTTCCAGAAAGTGTTATAATCCTTTTGTAGCCCTTTGCTGCCCTGGGTTGGCGGCTTGCGACGCGGAGAGAACACCATACCTCCGCGCGGTCGAATATTGTTGCAGATCTTACGGCGCGAGTAGATGATCATCGGTATTGATGCCAGCCGGGCCACTGCCGCCCGGCGCACTGGCACAGAGAACTATTCCCTGCATCTGATCCGGGAATTGCTGGCCCTGGGCGGGGGAGGGCATCGTTTCCGGCTCTATTTCAACCAGGCACTGCCTCCGGACATCAGCCTGCCAGGCGCGGAGCGTCGAGTGATTCCCTTCCCCCGATTGTGGACCCATCTCCGCCTCTCGTGGGAGATGGCGATCCACCCTCCCGATCTTTTGTTCGTACCTTCTCACGTGCTGCCCTTGGTTCATCCCCGCCGCTGTGTGGTCACAGTCCACGACCTGGGGTATCACTACTACCCGGAGGCCCATACCCTCTTTCAAAATGCCTACCTGCGCTGGTCCACCCGGTACAATGCCCGCACCGCCAGCCGCGTCCTGGCCGATTCAGAGGCCACCTGCCAAGACCTGATTCGCTACTACCAGATTCCTGAGGAAAAGATCCGCGTCGTCTATCCTGGACGCGACGAGAGTTTGGCTCGGGTCACCGACCCGGCGACGCTGTCTGCGGTCAGTGCCCGCTATGGCCTGTTTGGACCCTACCTTCTGTACGTCGGCACACTCCATCCCCGTAAGAACCTGGCCCGCCTCGTCCAGGCCTTTGCCTCCCTCCCTGATTCGTTGCGATCCCAGTTCCCCGGTCTGCGCCTCGTCCTCGCCGGGCAGAAAGGCTGGCTCTACCAGGATATCATGGACCAGGTTCACAAGCTGGGCCTGAAAAGCCGCGTCGTCCTGACTGGCTATGTGCCCGATGAAGACCTACCGGCCCTGTTGAGCGGTGCGCTGGCCTTTGCCTTTCCTTCACTCTACGAGGGCTTTGGCTTTCCGGTGCTGGAAGCCATGGCCTGTGGCGTGCCCGTGGTCTGCTCCGATTCCTCGTCTCTGCCCGAGGTGGCGGGTGACGCTGCCCTGCTCGTTGATCCGCTGGACATAGACGCCCTCGCCGGAGCCCTGGCCCAGGTGATGGTTGACGAAGGGCTGCGCCGCCGGCTGGTGGGACGCGGCTTCCAGAGGATACAGCGCTTCTCGTGGCGCCGTTGTGCCCAGGAAACCTGGCAAGTCCTGGCGGATGTGCTCGGGCTTGGCTCCTCTCGGGTGGGATATGGACTCGATTGAGATCCTGGGTGTGCGAGTGGACGATGCCACCTATGCTGAGCTCTTGGTCCAGGTAGACGCCTATGTCGCCAGTGGCGAGCCCCACCAGGTGGTCACATTGAACCCCGAGATGCTGGTCGCGGCCTGCGACGATGCTGCGTTTCGCCGGATGCTAAACGATGCCGATCTGAACGTGGCCGATGGCGTGGGGCTAAAGCTCGCCGCCCGTTGGCTGGGCCATCCCCTGCGCGAGCGGGTGACCGGATCCGACGGAATCTACCGGCTGGCCACTCACTGTGCCCGGCGCGGCTACCGCCCCTTCTTCCTGGGAGCCGCACCTGGCGTGGCTGAGACCGTCGCCAGGCGGTTGTCGGCGTTGAACCCCGGCCTGGAGGTCGCTGGCGCCTTTGCTGGCTCGCCCCGTGAAGAAGATCAAGACGACATCGTCGCACGCGTGCGGGCCGCCTCGCCCGACGTGCTGTTGGTGGCCTACGGTGTCCCAGCCGAGGAAAAGTGGATCGCTCGCAATCGAGATCGCCTGGCAGTGCCTGTCATGATCGGTGTCGGTGGCTCGTTCGATTTTGTCGCGGGTGTGACCCGTCGGGCGCCTGCCTGGATGCGCAAGATGGGGTTGGAATGGCTTCACCGCCTGATCCGCGAACCGTGGCGCTGGCGGCGCCAGATGGCGCTGCCCAGATTTGTGGCATTGGTCCTGAGGCAACGGATACGAAGCGGGTAGGCGAAAGGAGACACTCTATGAACCATAGCGAAATCTGGAATCTGGCCGAAGAGAATCGTGGGGATCTGGTCACCTTTGCCCAAAAACTGGTTCAGACGCCGAGCATGCCCGGGCAGGAAGGCGGCGTAGCGGCACTGATGCAGGCCGAGCTGCGACGCCTGGGCTATGACAAGGTCTGGGTGGACGAGGTGGGCAACGTCGTCGGCTACATCGCCGGGGGGACAGGCCCGTCCCTCATGTTCAACGGCCACATGGACCAGGTGGATGCTGGCGATCTGGCTCAATGGCCTCACCCGCCCCATGGTGGTGAGGTGCACGACGGCGAATTGTGGGGGCGCGGCGCGGCTGACATGAAGGGCGCCCTGGCGGCCATGGTGTATGCCGGCGGGTTGGTGAAGAGATTGGGCGCCGTCCCGGCGGGCGATCTATACGTCAGTGGCGTCGTCCAGGAGGAAGTAGGCGGTCTGGGGGCCCGGTACCTGGCGCGGACCCTCGCAGTGGACCGGGTCGTCGTCGGTGAGGCTAGCGCCAACCACCTGCGCCGCGGGCACCGGGGCAGGGTAGAGTTGCAGGCGCACTTTGAGGGGCAATCGGTCCATGCAGCCATGCCTGACCTGGGCATCAACCCCCACTTTTCGCTGGCTCGCTTTGTGAGCGAGTTGCGCTCCATGCATATGGCCGCCGAGCCTGCCTACGGCACATCTACGCTGGCCCCCACACAGGTCGTCAGCGAGCCGCGGAGCGCCAACATCACGCCCTCGGCGCTGCACCTGGTTCTCGACTGGCGCAACGTCCCCGGCGAGCAACCGGAGGAGATCGTAACCAAGCTGGAGGCACTGCTGGCCCGTAGCCTCGAGGCAGGTTGTCAGGGTCGGATCGAGGTTGTGACCAAGGAACTCGTTTCCTACACCGGCTTTGAGATGGCCTACCCGGATACGTTTCCCTCCTTCACCACGGCGCCTGACCATCCCTGGCTGGAGGGGGCGCAGCGGGATTTGGAGACGGCGTTGGGCCGCTCGGTGGAGGTGGGCACCTGGCGCTTTGCCACCGACGGCGGGCACTTTGCCGCCGCTGGCGCGACCGTCCTCGGCTTTGGGCCGGGTGACGAGACCGTGGTCCACACTGTGAAGGAGCGCTTGTCGATCGAGCAGTTGGTGGAGAGTGTCGTGGGCTATGCGGTTCTTGCCCTAGGTCGTTGAACTGTCCTGGGTGCATGGTCGGGTTTGGGCATGAGGGCCGCTGTGCGATGTTCGAATTTCGCGATCCAGGACTGCTAATCGACAGAGATCTGGAGCTGGTTCTTGTCGAAAAGTATCCCGGCGACTCGGCCAAGGGCTATGTGCCAGCCTACAAATTCGATATGACGCTGCTTGGCCGTGACGAGGAGATTGGCTGCATCGAGCTGAGGGTGGCTGAAACCGATCACATTGTCCGGTATGCGGGCCATCTGGGCTATGCAGTCGCGCCGCGGCGCAGAGGCCGTCGCTATGCGGCCAGAGCTTGCAGGCTGCTGCGGCCTCTGGCCCGCAGCCATGGATTGAAGGCTCTCTGGATTACGTGCAACCCAGACAACTGGGCATCGCGCAGGACGTGTGAGTTGGCTGGAGCCCGGTTGGTTGAGATAGTCGACCTGCCAGAAGACACAGATCTTTATCGTCGGGGAGATCGGCAAAAGTGCCGCTACCGCCTTGATCTGTAGGGAAGAGAGAGGCATGCCCACCGACTTGGAAACGCGAAGCGAACCTGTGCCTGCCGGGCGCCCAAGCCTGCTGCGAAAGCTCATACACATGGCCATGGCGATCGTTCCGGCTGCTGGTTGGCTGGTCTCCTATCGCCTGGCCCTGATCCTGGCCGCGGTCATCCTTCTGGCATCGCTAGGGGTGGAGGTTGCCCGGCGTTGGTGGCCATGGATCAACAACCTGCTCTGGAAGCTGCTGCCCACGATCTTTCGGGCGTGGGAGGACCGGCGTGTGCTCGGCTCTACCTGGTATGCGTTGGGGTTGATGGCGACCCTGCTCACCTTTGGCCGGGACGTAGGGGGCACGGCTGTCCTATTTCTGATGTGGGGCGATCCGATGGCCGAGTTGGTGGGCAGGAGGTGGGGACGTCCGGGAGGGGGCAAGACGCTGGCAGGAAGTGCCGGCTGTCTGGCTGCCTGTCTGCTCGCCGGTCTGATAGGCGTTGGCCTGGGAGGGCTCAGGCCCTGGGCTGTGCTGGCCGGCGCCACCGTTGCAACCCTCGTGGAGCGCTGGTCGCCACCGCCCGACGACAACCTGTGGATGCCCATTCTGTCGGGGCTGGTGATGGCCGTGATCCAGGGATTCATAGGAGGCTGGGAAAACATTGTACTGTTCTCACTGTGGGGCTGAGCTCACCGAACAGAATATCCAGGGTCGCTTGCGCCGGGTCTGTCCTTCCTGCGGGCAGGTGGACTACCGCCACCTCAAGGTCGGCGTGGGGGTGCTGTTGACCCAGGAAGGGAAGCTGCTGCTGGTTCAGCGGGGACCGGACAGCGACGCCTTTCCCGGCGCGTGGAATCTGCCGGCTGGTTACTGCGAGGCCGACGAGTCGCCGCCGGATGCAGCAGCGCGCGAGACCCTTGAGGAGACCGGTCTCGGGATTCAGGTTGGGTCCCTGGTGGGCGCCTATCATTTTGACGATGATCCTCGCGGCAATGGCCTGCTGCTGATCTATCGCGCGCAGGTCGTCGGTGGGGAGCTGCGCTGTGATGGCCGGGAGGCTGTGACGGGTGGCTTTTTCCCACCCGAGCGCCTTCCCGAGCCGCTGTGTGGTGGGGGGCATGATCAGGCCATCATGGCGTGGCGCGCGCGTGCCCTGGATCGCTGGCAGCCCGGTATGCTCATGCGTTTCTGTCCCCACTGTACCCATCCCCTGGAGGAACGTGAGGCCTTTGGCCGGCCGCGACCTGTCTGTCCGGCCTGTGGCTTTGCTCATTTTCGTGAGCTCAAGGTCGGTGTTTCACTGGTGGTCGAGCAGGACGGGCGCATTTTGCTGGTCCAGCGGGCGATTGAACCGGGACTGGGCCAGTGGGCATTGCCCTCTGGATTTGTCGAGTGGGACGAGAACCCTGAGGCCGCTGCGGTCCGCGAGTGTTGGGAGGAGACCGGGCTGGACGTGGAGATTCTGGACCTGCTGGAGGTTGCCTACTATACGGACGACTTTCGTGGACCCGGGATCAACCTCATCTACCGCGCCCGTGTGCTCGATGGTTCCTTGCAGCCGGCGGACGATGCTCAGGCTGCCCGCTTCTTCGCGCCGGCAGGCCTGCCCTCATCGGGGGCAATCGCTTTCCATGGGCACTTGCTCACGCTGGAGCGCTGGCGACAGACACACTCTGTTGACAGGCTGTAGCGATTCTGCTATACTGGATGCGCCTCAGCCTGGATGGCTACGGCGCCAGACCCCTGACCTGTCATGTAAGGGAGACGTTGGCCTTTCCCTTGTTGACTTTTGAAAGTGAGGTGCTCAAATGCTCAAGCTCCTTTCCCTCGCGTGCTTGGCGATCGTGGTGGTGTTGTTTGCTGCGTCTTGCGGCCCACAACCGGTTTCCCTGGCGGATGTCCCCGTCTATCCTGGGGCCACCCCCATGGGCCTCGGGCAGAATGAGATGGTTGATGAATTGGCCGGCATCATCGAGCGTTCGTCGGGAAGTGAGGGCGTCAATGTCGAGGTGGAACTCTATGCTCTGCCGCAGAACACGGCCTGGGATGCTCTAAAGAGTTACTATGATGGCGAGCTTGCCAGCAGCGACTGGGAGTTGGAGCAGGATCTCGGCAACGAGAGTGATGTGTTCAGCACAAGGGGCTGGGGTCGCGGAAGTGGGTCCAATGAGCAAGCCCTCGTCGTTGGCTATATCGCTGACCCTGTGATCGGCGATGCCTTTCTAATCTTGGGGCTGTATACAGAGTAATTCACATGCTCGTGGGGGCATCTCCTACGGGCAGAGAACCCAGAGACAAATAGGGGGCACCCTACCAGGTGCCCTGTTTTACGCATTCGCTACCCACGTAACCCCACTGCAGCACATGTTCGGGTTCTAGAATTCGGTTCCCCCGGTAAACTGAAAACTGCACACGCGCATGGCCGGGGCGTGGTGGGCGGCGCTGCCCCACCAGTCGAGGTGCAGTTCGGGAGCATCGCAAAGGGCCTCGATGTTGGAAAAAGTCTCGAGCACGCTCTGGGTGAAACGCAGGTTGCGTAGGGCTCCGGTGATGCGACCGTCCTCAATCAGAAAGGTTCCATCCCGCGTGGTGCCAGTAGCGACGACCCGCTGTGGATCGGGGCAGTGCGTATAGTGGAAGCGGGTGACCAGAACGCCTCTCTCCACGCCGGCGACGAGATCCTGCCGCGATACCTTTCCTGGGCTGACGAACAGGTGGGTTGGCGCTGCCCATGCAGGTCCGAATCCGGCGAATTTGAAAGTGGCGTGGCCGGTGGATGCCTCGCCTTCCTTGGCCGCCGATTGGGAGTCGTGGGCTAGGCCTCGCAGAACCCCCTCCTCGATCAGGGCCAGTTGCTGGGCGGGTACTCCCTCCCAGTCGAACGGTTGGGCCAACCCCCGGGGATCGGCGGCATCATCCCACAGGGTAAAGTTCTTTCCACAGACCCGCTGATCCATTTTGTCCACCGCAAAGCTGCGCCCTTCTTGCACTGCCTGGGCGCTGAGACCCAGCCGCGCCAGGAAGCGAAGCAAATCCGCGACAGCAATCTCTTCCAGGATGGTGACGTAGGAACCGGGGGCCAGGGGCTGGGGATTGCGATTGATGGCACACTTGCCCACAGCGCGCTCCGCGATGGCGTGAGGATCGATCTGGCTCACGTCCCGGCTGATGGCGTCGGCATAACCTGTGAGAAAGCCTACGCCCTGGGGTGGGTTGGCGTCGACCACAGTACGCAGCGAAGCCAGTGTCAGTGGCGCGTAGGCTGCGGCGCCCGCCGTGTTGGCAATACCCAATTCGTTCACCTCGGTGCGGTAGGCTCCGGTGGCGACAAAGCCCAGCCGAGCGGCAGCATCTACGATGACACGTATACCCTCGGCGCGGAGGGCAGGGTTCACTGCGGCACTCGCCTCAAAGAAGGTGGCTGCCTCGCGGCTCGAGCCGCCGGCCGGAAGACCCGGGAAATCGGGATCAGGCGGCTGCAACCGAGCTATGGCCGCCGCCTGGTCGGCAACCCAGCGTTTGCCCTCTGGGTCCAGCCGGTTGGTGATGGCCACCCCTGTGGCGCCGTTCACGACGGCGCGGACGGCAAGGCGGGTGTTGCGCTGGGCTACGTTCTGATGGATGACGCTGTTGGCAAAGCGGGTCAGTGCCTGGTCCTCGACCAGCAGGGTGGCCTCGGCCTCGTCTGCAGGAACCATGGCCAGGACGGACTGCAGCAGTTCCAGGGCTTGGTCTTGACCGTACATTGTAGCTCCTCGCTGGGTGAGCGTTTGGCGTCCAGCTACCGGTGTTCAGCCCCACGCTGGATGCCTGCGCTGATTGTACCCCAGGTCAAGAAGGATGTCAACGCCGTCGCAATTGATCAAATGGGCCAACATTGACGGGATGGAGTGTCTGTGCTAAAATGGCCCGGTTTCATCTCTCACTTTTTGGATACGTATGCATCGAAGGAGGCATGGCACGACGATGACGTCGATCGAAACGCCCGAGTGGGTGCGAGACGCGGTATTCTATCAGATCTTTCCCGATCGTTTTGCGCGCAGTCAACAGGTGCCCAAGCCGTCGAACCTGGAATCCTGGGACAGCCCGCCGACAGTTCATGGCTTCAAGGGTGGCGATCTGCAGGGGGTGGTCGAGCGCTTGGATTATCTGCTAGATCTGGGTGTCACAGCCATCTACTTCAACCCCATCTTCCAGTCGACGGCGAACCACCGCTATCACACGCACGACTACTACGAGGTGGATCCGATTCTCGGTGGCAACGAGGCGCTGCGCACCTTGCTCGACGAGGCCCACCGGCGGGGCGTCCGCGTCATCCTGGACGGTGTCTTTAACCACGCCAGCCGCAGTTTCTTCCAGTTCAACCACGTAGTAGAAAACGGGCAAGCATCGCCTTACGTGGACTGGTTCATTGTTAACAGCTTTCCGCTGCGGCCCTACCATGCGCCTCGTGGTCAGCACGGGTACGAGGCGTGGTGGGATCTCCCTGCCCTGCCCAAACTCAACGTGGCAACCCCTGCTGTGCGCGAGTTTCTGTGGGATATCGCCTGCCACTGGATCGAATTCGGGGTGGACGGCTGGCGACTGGACGTGCCGGCCGAGGTCGACGACGATGACTTTTGGCGGGAATTCCGCCGTCGCGTCAAGGCCGTCAATCCAGAGGCATACATTGTGGGGGAAATCTGGCACGAATCGCATCGTTGGCTCAACGGAGACCAGTTTGACGCCGTGATGAACTACCTGTTCACCAAGGCGTGCCTGGGCTATTTTGTCGGAGACAATCTCCTCCGGCCAGAGATCGTCCGGTCTGGCTATGGTCACATCGATACACTGGACGATGGGGCCTTTGCCGACGAGGTTCAGCGTATCCTGGGCCTTTATCCCCGTCCTGTGACAGAGGTGCAGTTCAATCTGCTGGGAAGCCACGACACACCTCGCTTCAAGACCCTGGCGCGTGGTGATCGCACAGCCTATCACCTGGCGACGCTCTTTCAGATGACCTTTCCTGGCGCGCCGAGTATCTACTACGGCGACGAGATCGGTATGGAGGGCCGGCACGATCCTGACTGCCGGGGGACGTTTCCCTGGGATGAAGGGCGATGGGATCAGCGCCTGCGTGACTACGTACGGCGGTGCATTGCCTTGCGGAAGGCCCACCCTGCGCTGCGGCGGGGTGATTTCACCTGGCTCTTCGCCGCGCACGGTTTGGTAGCCTATGGGCGGCGGCTGGGGGATGAGACCCTGGTGGTGATGCTGAACAACCGACAGCAGCCGGTGTCGCCGATCCTTCCTGTGGCTGGTTACCTGGACGATGGCACCACGCTGCGTGACGTGTGGGAAGACACCTCCGTAGGGGTGCATTTTGGGCGCATCGAGGGGATCTGTGTTCCGGCCCGCTCTGGAGTCGTGCTGGAGGTGACCAGCACAGCCTGAGCGGTTGCCACACCCATACCGGACAATGAATGACGATGGAACTGGGGCCTAGCCTCTGTCGTTCGTCATTAGGTGTAACGCTTGACCTCGAAGCGATACATCTGCACCGGCTCATCCGGGTCCACAATGCCTGCTTTGTGGTACCGCGTCCAGTAGACCTGCTTCTCCACCGAGTCGATCCCCTCCAGATTCGGCAACAAGAGTCCCCGTTGTCCCGGGTTCTCGATCGACTGGACAATGAGCCCAAAGCGCTTCGGATCCAATTCGTCCTCGCTATCCACTGGCTCCGGTTCGCCAAGAACGTCTACCTTGATCTGCAGGTCATCCAGCTCGGCGCGGCGGACCGGAGGGAAACGGGGATCCTCTGTGGCGGCCAAGACGGCGTTTCGAATCACCTCTTCAGCCACATTCTCGCACGTCGCATAGATCGTACCAATGCAACCGCGCAGTTGCCCTTGACGATGGATGGTCACAAAGGCGCCCGCTCTCTGCCGCATTTCCTCGGTCAGTTCTGGCGGTGGATCCGTTCTTCTGCCTTCGCGCACATACGCCTCGATGGTCCTGCGAGCCAGTTCCACTAGGGGATGGGATTTGGTCATGATTCACCCCTCTCCGGCTTGGGTTCTAGATTTCAATCCGCTATATATAGTACCAAAGGCCTACTTGAAATTTCCGTGCTAATATGGTAAAATGTCAAGGTAAAATCCTCAGGGCCATGCCCTCAACCCGGATCCAAGGAGGAAGAGATGTCTCAACAAGAGCTCACATCCCAGGAAAAGGCCGCACGTGGCAAACGACTCCTTATCTACGGGATGTTCTCTCTGGTCGTGGTGACGGTGGTCGCTGTCTTTATGGTGGTGTGGCTACTGACGGCGCCACTCACCGGCAGTGCCAGCGTCGCACTTCAGACGGCTTTGATAATCGGCGTCATCGCCACGGTTGCCTGCATCATCGTCTGGTTCATCTACACCAAAGCCATTCTGAAAGAATAGCCGCAGCCGAGCCCCAATCAGTCATTGCTTCGAACTGTTTAAGGTCCCGCCTTCCACTTCTGGAGGGCGGGTCGCTTGGCCTGTCCCTCCAAGAATGTCGGGCAAGCTGGGCGCGAGGCGAGGGCTACCTTGCCTCCCGCCATCTCATATCTTGCCCAGGACTTGCCGGGCGATGACCAGCCGCTGGATCTCGCTGGTCCCTTCCCCGATGCTGCACAGCCGCTGGTCGCGATAGATGCGCTCTACCGGATACTCGCGGCTGTACCCGTAGCCGCCGTGGATCTGGAGCGCCTTGAAGGCAGCTCGCTCGGCCACCTCCGAGGCGTATAGCTTGGCCATGGCAGCCTCTTTTGTGAACCGTTTGCCGGCATCCTTCAGCGCGGCGGCGCGATAGACCATCAGCCTGGCCGCGTCGATCTCGGTGGCCATGTCAGCCAGCATCCACTGGATAGCCTGGAACTTGGCGATCGGCTGCCCGAACTGCACGCGCTCCCTGGCGTAGCGGATGGCTTCGTCCAGGGCGGCTTGGGCCAACCCCAGGGCCATTGCCCCGATGCTGATCCGCCCCCCGTCCAACGTGATCAGCATCTGCTTAAAGCCCTCACCCTCCTCGCCCAGTAGATTCGCCGCTGGTACCCGGCAATCCTCGAGCGACAGCGCCGACGTGACAGAACCCTTGAGGCCCATCTTGGGCTCATTCTTGCCTGGGATAAAGCCGGGCATGCCTTTTTCCACGAGGAAGCACGTGATCCCCCGTGTCCCGGCCTCGGAGTCGGTCTTGGCCGTGCAGTTCACCACCTCGGCGATGGCACCCGAGGTGATCCACATCTTGCTGCCGTTGAGGACATAGTAGTCGCCGTCGCGCACGGCCGTGGTGCGTGTAGCGCCGGCATCGGAACCAGCCTCTGGCTCGGTCAGGCCAAAGGCGCCCAGCCCTTGGCCACTGCACAGCAGCGGCAGCCATTTCTGCTTTTGGTCCTCCGTGCCAAAAGAGTAGATCGGACCGCAACCGAGGGAGATATGAGCGGCATAGACGAGAGCTGTGGAGCCACAGGCACGGGCGATCTCCTCGACGGCGATGGCATAGCTGAGATAGTCCCCGCCTCCACCGCCATATGCCTCTGGGTAGGGCAGGCCCATCAAGTCCAGCTCTGCTAGCTTGCGGATGTTCTCTGCCGGAAACTCCTCGGTCTTGTCCACCTGAGCGGCGCGGGGCGCAATCTCATTCTGGGCCAGGTCGTGCACCATGTCGCGCACCAGGCGCTGTTCTTCGTTGAGTTCAAAATCCATGGAACGGTGCCTCCTTTGGCTTGCGTTCTACGGGGAGAGGCTTCTACCCCGTGACCTCGGCGTTCAATCTGGGCTCGCCCCACGCGGCCCAGGCCCACTGGTGATTGCCCAACCCATCGGTCACGAACTGGATTCGGGCCACGTCGCCGGGTAACGTGGGCATGGCGATTTCGTGATTCTTCCACTCGCGTGCATGTTGGGTGTCGCTCCAGATCTTCCAGTCGTTGACAAAGATCCGAAAGGCGACGACGTTGCCTGGGGCCAGATGTGATCCGTCACGGATGCCCGTGGCAAAGCGCAGCCGGAGGTTGCGCACGTTGGCCGGCACCGGCACCTGGTACTCGACAATGGCCGAGCCTCGCACCGGTGGGTGCTGCCACAGGGCCATACGTGAATCGCCATCACTCGCTGCTTCGCCGACCTGGGCCTCCATACCTGCCGGATTCTGATCGGCGCTGACGATGGCCCGTCGAAAGTGCTCGACAAAGTCAAAGGACCAGGGCTGGCCAATGGCCTCTCCCGGGGCGGGTCCCTGTTTCCACTTCAAGTACTTGACAAATCGCGCCAATTCGTCCAGACTCTCAGGGGTCAGGGATTCTAGTTGGTTTACGATCTCTTCCAGGGTTGCCATTTGTCCCTACCTTTCTGCCATTCTCTTGCCAGACACCTGCCACCTAGGAGTATACGCTTTTGGCTTTTTCCGGCAACTTGACTGTGTCTTCGCGAGGATCGTTGAATTCGAGCATGTGGCCCACGATCTCTTTCAAGAACTTGGCCGCCGTCATGGCCGTGATATTCACCACGTCGCGGTGTGCATTGTACTCGACGATGTCCGCACCGACGATGGGTACCTGCAGGGCGTGGATGAGCCGCAGCACCTCCCTGGTGGACAGTCCTCCCGGTTCGTGGTGCGAAGTGCCAGGGGCAAAGCCAGGATCCAGCACGTCCAGGTCCAGGGATAGGTAGGTCGGGCCGCGTAGATCGAGGTCAAGCCCCGGATGCCAGTGACGCATGGTTATCACCTCGACGCCGAACCGCTCGGCCTGGGCGCGCTGGTGTGGGTTCATCGTCCGGATCCCAACTTGCACCAGGCGTCCTACCAGCCCCTCCTCCATAATCCTGGCAAAGGGGCAGGCATGGGAGTAGCGGTTGTGCTCGAACTCGTCGTACAGGTCGGGGTGGGCGTCCAAGTGGAGGACGGTCAGGCTTTCGTACACTTGGCTGAAGGCCCTCACAATAGGATAGGTGATAGCATGGTCCCCGCCCAGGGACAGGACGAACATACCCCGCTCGAGCAGCCCTCGGATGGCATCTTCGATCTGCTTGAGCGCCACCCCGCCTTCCCCCAATTCCAGGTCGCCCAGGTCCTTCCAGCGTTGGTCGGTGCTGAGGTCGATCCCGTTCTCTGCGCTGAGATTGCCCTCGCCGGAGTACAGCGCCGCCCGAATGCGGGCAGGGGCCAGCGCAGCGCCGCGTAAGAAGGACGAATTCTCGTCCGTTGGCACCCCGACGACGCTGACCATACCGGGCTTCAGATCATGGATGAGTTCGGCAGCGCTTTGCATTCTGCAGCGTACTTTGCCAGCCCGTGTCCCCTAACGTAACTTTTGTGCAACCAGAGGCCAAACTGCTAAAAAAGGCCAAAACATGAACTTTCCGAGAAAGGCAGCGGGAGTTGCACTGCCCATTGCCTTTCTAGAGCAAGGGACCGACCAGCAAAGA
>Ga0180437_10003866_pt1 | contig 21832 bp, 18 predicted proteins | sample SS_ome_4_FD_132410 | JGI IMG/M metagenome (GOLD analysis project Ga0180437, IMG submission 132410) | Hypersaline lake sediment archaeal communities from the Salton Sea, California, USA - SS_3_D_1 metaG | ecosystem: Environmental > Aquatic > Non-marine Saline and Alkaline > Hypersaline >...
CCCCCGTAATAGGCCTGCCGAGAACCGCGGCAATCACCTCATCGTCGATGATGAGTTCCATAGGTAGTACGCGATCGGGCATTTCCTTCCGAAGTAAGGTGTTGACGAGCCGGGTGGCGTTTGGCTCTGCCTCGATATGTTCGAGGCCCGGTATCAGCAGGTGTCTATCGAACGGCATGCGAGGCAGCGTCCTTTCGAAACGGTTCGGTGTTTTCCTTCGAGTACAAGTACGAGTGCGGGCCGGCAGGGTCGCGGTCCTCCGCGACCGAGAAGACTAAGGGTACGAGATAGCAGGAGTGAGCGCAGAGGGCATTCCGCATCATCGGCGCAGTCTACTCAGGAAACGGGCGAGGCCCCGAAGACCCACGGATTCGAGGAAACCCTGGGCCTCGCGTCCGTACCGTCGCGCATACTCCCGGGCCTCGGAAGCCCTTTCTTCGATAGCGGCCCGCTGAGCCGCGCTCGACCATTCCATCGCTTCGCGTTCGGCAGCCTCGAGCCATTCGACCCAGTCGCGCGGGCGATTGCCGAGGTGCACACCGGTGATATTATGCAGCGTGTTCGCCGCCGTCTCGCGAAACGCGACATCCGATTCCATGGTGGCCACCAGCAACGGCACGACCGACTCGTCCCCCATCATCGCCAAGGCGTCCGCGGCCTGTTCGCGCAAGGCGTCGTCGGCGCCCGTCGCGCCCGACACAATTTCTTTCAGCACGTCTGCCGCGGCGTTACCACCGACGCGACTCAACGCGTAGATGGCCGCCGAGCGCACTTCCCACAATGGGTGACCCGTGAGTTCGACGAACAGGCCGAAGGCCGCCGGATCCGCCGTCCGCGCGAGCGCGTCCGCACTGAAAAACGCCAACTCGGGGCTCGGCGACCATACGCAATTCGCAAGCGCCCGCGTTGCGTGCCGACTTCCCATGCGCCCGAGAGCGTAAGCCGCGGCGACCCGGCGCTCGAGTGGCTCAAGGTCGGACTCAAGTGTCGTCATAAGCCGTTTCTCGAGGGAACGGCCCAACAACGGCAACGCCGAATCCAGCGAGGCGACCGACTCGTAGCTCCCCGCGCACAGAATCGTCATGATTTGGTCGAACACTTCGTCCGGCGCCAATGACGCGAGCGTCTTACCGGCCGCCGCACGCACGCGCGCGTCGGGGTCCAGGAGACCCCGTAACACGGCGCCAATACTCTCGGCCCCGCCCACGCTGGCCAATCCCTCGATCGCCTGCTCCCGGATGCCGGGGTCGGGCGACCGGAGCATCTCCCAGAGCACAGGGCTTGCCGAGGGCGCCTGCTTCCCTTTCTCCACTGGCGCGGCAGCCCCATCGGGGCGCGAGATGTCGCCGTTTCGCGTCGCGCCCGCCACCTCGTCAACGCGGGCCTTATGCGGACGCGACTGCGCCGCGTTGCCCGCCGAGTCGTCCCCCACGATAGTCGCGGCGCCATCAAGGGCACGCGGCGCAGCAACCGCCGCCGCGCCCAAGAATAGGCATGCCACATAGCCCACGATGTGGAACGGCGCCGATGCCATGACCAACAACCTCCTACAACGGAGATTCTCGTCATTCGCCCCCCGTATGTCAACTCGGAATGGACACGAATCCCGGCTTTCGGCGCGCACGGGGCGTTTCCGGTGGCGACCATGGCCGACCGCACCGGCCTTTTGTTGTTGGGCCAGGACTATCTACTCACCGGGCGATTATGTATGGAATAAAGCGGCTTCAACGTATGTTCCAGGAATGGTTGTGGTGGGGCTCCCCCAGGTCCCGACCGCAACTGCAGCCGGAAACGGCTGGTTCCCACCACCGGCGAGTGCTCTGGCGGCAGTTCCCCCACTGCCCGCACTCGCCTCTTTTCCTGGCCGCATGGTCATGCTATAATGCCTGCGCACTGCCGGGCGGTGCCTCGGTTCCCATCGAAACAAGCGATCTTGTTCGAGGCTAACTGTCTATGAATAAAGGATTTCCAGAATGGATCCGACAGGCATGGGGGGCGGGTCCCGATTTCCGGAATACTAGGGAACTCATCGAGGATCTCGGACTGCACACCGTGTGTCAAAGCGCCCGATGTCCTAACCGGGGCCAATGTTGGCGTCGCAACACGGCTACGTTTATGATCCTCGGCGACGTTTGCACGCGCAATTGCGCCTACTGTGCCGTCCGAAACGGGCCGCCGGCGCCCGTTCAACCCGACGAGCCCGAACGCGTCGCAGAAGCCGTGCGCAGGATGCGTCTCAAACACGCCGTCGTCACCTCCGTCACCCGCGACGACCTCGCCGACGGCGGCGCTTCGTATTTCGCGCAAACCATTCAGGCCATTCGCCACGCGTCGCCGGGTACGGTTGTCGAGGTATTAACGCCCGATTTCGGCGGTGCCGTGGACGCCGTTTCAACGGTGTTGCAGCGCGTTCCCGACGTGTTCGGCCACAACGTCGAGACCGTCCCCCGCTTGTACCCTTCGGTTCGCGGGTCGGCGGCCGACTATGCACGATCGCTCGAGGTGCTGAAGTGGGCCGCAAACTTCACACCCAAACCCATTGTCAAGTCTGCGTTCATGGTAGGGCACGGGGAGTCGCGGCAAGAAGTGCGCGAGACCCTCGAAGACCTGGTGGCTGCAGGCTGCGTTGCCGTATGTATCGGCCAATATCTGCGGCCGACGCCAAGCCAGCGGGAGGTCGTCGAATTCGTTCCGCCGCAGCAATTCGAAGAATACGACGAAATGGCCCGCGCGCTCGGATTCGAGTATGTCGCCGCCGCGCCGCTTGTGCGCAGTTCCTATTGGGCCGACAGGCTCATTGCTGCGCCGTTTGCGGAGACGCCTTCGCCGGCAGTCCGGGAGGTATGACACATGCGATACGAAGTGACCTTGCCAAGCATGGGCGACGATTCCGACGAATCGGCCAAGGTCTCATTCTGGCTGGTCAAGGAGGGTGAAATCGTCATGGAGGGCGACGATTTGATCGAATTGACCACCGACAAGGCGGCATTCACCGTGCCGTCCCCAAAGACGGGCACGCTTGTTGCCCGAACAGTCGATGAGGACGACGACATTGCCGCGGGAGACGTAATCTGTATCCTTGAAGTGTGAACTAAAAGCTGTAATACATTGCAATTAAAAGGCTTAGAAAGGGATGGCCATGGCGATTGGAGTCGGCGTAATCGGTGCCGGAACCGTCGGCGGCGGCGTCATAAAGACGCTGATCGCCAACAGCGAGTCGATAGCCGCACGAGCCGGCGTTGACGTCGCTCTAACGCACGTCGCCGAGCTAGACGCGGGGCGATTGGGCGAGTTTGACCTGACGGGCGTCCAAACGGGCTCAGATGCCGAGGCCCTTATCGAGAATCCGGATGTCGCGGTCGTGTGTGAGCTTATCGGCGGCATCGAGCCCGCCAAGTCCTTCATTCTAAAAGCCTTAAACGCCAAGAAACACGTCGTCACCGCAAATAAGATGCTTCTGGCATACCACGGCCCCGAGTTGTGTGCCGCCGCCACGGCGAACGGTGTCGACTTGCGCTATGAAGCGGCCGTCGCCGGCGGCATACCCATTATAAAGGCGTTGCGCGAAGGCCTGGCCGCTAACAAGATCCGCTCCGTCTACGGCATCTTAAACGGCACCTGCAACTACATACTCTCGCGCATGACCTACGAAGGCCTCGAGTTCGACGAGACCCTCGAGCAGGCCATCGAAAAAGGGTTTGCGGAAACCCCCCCCGACCTCGACATCGAGGGCCACGATACCGCCCATAAATGTCAGATTATTGCCTCCCTATGTTACGCCACCGAGGTCGACCTCGACGACGTGTACGTCGAGGGCATCACAAAAGTGACCCATGCCGACGTCGCGTATGCCCTCGAGCTGGGCTACGTCATTAAGTTGCTGGCCATTGTGCGCGACGTGGACGGCGCCATCGAGGCACGCGTCCATCCCGCCCTCGTGCCGCAGGAGCATCTCCTGGCGGCCGTCCGGAACGAGTTCAACGCCGTATACGTGCAGAGCGACGTGGCCGACGCTACGCTCTACTACGGCAGAGGCGCCGGCCGCATGCCCACCGCCAGCGCGGTCGTGGCCGACATCGTGGACATCGCCTGCCGCGGCCACGCCCCAAACGCGGCGCCGTTCGTCTACGGCCCCAGACGGCCCATATGCGATATTGGCAACGTGCAGGGGAGATACTATTTGCGGCTGACCGCGTACGACAAACCAGGGGTGTTGGGGAAAGTCTGCACAATCCTCGGGAAAAACAACGTCAGCATTGCTTCGTGTATCCAGCAGGAGGAGAACAAGGAAGGGCCTGTACACGTCGTCATGATGACCCACGAAACGGTCGAGTCGGCGCTGCGCAACGCCCTCAAAGACATCGACAAACTCGATGTCATATACGAGCCGACCCACGTCTTGAGGGTGCTCTAGGGCGGCCTGGCGCTGCTCGGCTCGTCGCAACGCCTCGTCGAGCAGGCCTTAGCGCAGGCTTTACTACGCCGTCGAACCGAAGCGTTTCACAAGGGACCACGATGCGGACAAGGAGATAGCTGCTATGCTGCACTGCGGGGTTATCGAGCGCTACCGCGAGCATCTGCCTGTGACCGAATCCACGCACGTCATTTCGCTCAACGAAGGATCAACGCCGCTGATATCGGCACCCAATCTGAGCAAGGCTATCCATCCCAGGCTCGACGTCTGGTTCAAGTTCGAGGGGCTTAACCCCACCGGCTCCTTCAAAGATCGCGGTATGACGATGGCCGTTACAAAAGCCCTCGAGGAGGGGTTCAAAGCCGTGATATGCGCCTCGACCGGCAACACGTCCGCCTCCGCCTCGGCCTATGCCGCCCGCGCAGGCCTCAAATCCGTCGTGCTGATCCCGGAAGGCAAGATCGCGCTCGGCAAACTATCCCAAGCCATGATTCACGGCGCTATCGTCGTGCAGATCAAGGGCAACTTCGATCAAGCGCTGCAACTCGTGCGCGCCATCACCGAAAACCATCCTATCGCGCTGGTCAACTCAATCAACCCCTACCGCATCGAGGGACAGAAGACCGGCGCCTTCGAGATTGTGGACGACTTCGACGGGCGTGCGCCCGACTTCCACGTGCTCCCCGTGGGCAACGCCGGGAACATCACCGCTTATTGGAAAGGCTACAGGGAGTACAACGAGGCAGAAAAAGCCAGGAATCTCCCGAGAATGCTCGGATTTCAGGCGGCAGGCGCTGCCCCGATTGTCCTCGGCAAACCCGTAAAACATCCCCAGACGTTCGCCACAGCCATCCGCATCGGCAACCCGGCCAGTTGGGCCGCCGCCGAAAAGGCTAGAGATGAATCCGGCGGCCTCATCGACATGGTCACCGACGACGAGATACGGGCCGCCTACAAAATGATGGCGGCCACGGAAGGCGTGTTTGCCGAACCGGCCAGCGCCGCCGGCATCGCCGGCCTCATCAAGGTGGCGCAACAGGGCTATTTCGATGACAAGGAACCGTTTGGCGGCGACCGTCTCCGCGCCGTGTGTATCCTTACCGGCCACGGGTTGAAAGACCCCGACAGCGCCATTAAAGCCGCCGAAGAACCACATACCGTCGAGGCCAATGAAGATGCCGTGCTCGAAGCCATCGGCTTGTGCGAACCGGTCACGGTCTGAAGGAGACACTGTTAATGAGCTATGGGCTGATCTTCGACGTGGATGGCGTGTTGGCGGACACCGAGTCCCTGATTGCCCGCGCCACAATCGAGATGTATCGAGAAATGTACGACGTCGAACTGACCCCCGAGGATTTCCGGCCCTTCATCGGCACGGGCGCCGTGCGCTACACCGGCGGACCCGCAGAAACGCGCGGCATCAGCATCGACTTAGAAAAGGCTATTGCGAAGCGCCACGAAAACTTCACCCGGCTCCTCGCGTCCGGCCTCCCGTTGGCCATGCCCGGCGCGCTCGAACTCATCGACGCGGCCGCCTCAAGCCCGGACTGGAAACTGGCGATCGCAACCTCGAGTCCCGCCGAGAAAGCCGCCGCCACGCTCGACGCGGCGCACATCCCGCTCGAGAAGTTCACCGCCTTCATAAACGGCGACATGGTCAGCCGAAAAAAACCCGACCCCGAAATCTACGAAACCACCGCGGCATGCCTCGCCCTCTCCCCCGCCTCGTGCGTCGTTGTCGAAGATGCCGTCGCCGGCGTGACGGCCGCGAAAGCCGCGGGCATGAAGTGCGTCGCCGTAACGAACTCGTTTTCTGCGGCAGATCTGGCCAAGGCGGACCTGGTTGTGAACGTACTGACTGAGGTCGACCTCGAGAAGTTGGGCGCCTTGCTCGAGTAAATGGCTATTAGCAATTGACATGGGGCACAGGCGTAGGTACAATGTATGTATAAACTCAGGTTCGAGTGGGACGAATCCAAGAACAAGACGAACAAGCGCAAACACGGCGTCTCTTTTGAAGAAGCCCGCACGGTATTCCACGACGAAAACGCAAAGCTGTACTATGATCCTGACCCTTCGGATGATGAAGATCGGTTTATTCTGCTCGGCATGAGCGTCAGACTCCGGGCCGTTGTCGTGTGCCACTGTTTTCGAGAGGACGACTTGGTCATTCGGATCGTTTCCGCTCGCAAGGCGGACAAAACTGAGGAACGGGTCTACTGGGAGTCGATACGATGAGAGACCACTACGACTTTTCGAAGATGAAGGGGCGCAGGAACCCCTACGTGAAATACCTCAAGCAGTCGGTCACGATTCGATTGGATCGAGACACCGTCGCGTACTTCAAGTCGCTGGCGGCTGACTCGGGTATTCCATATCAGACCCTGATCAACTTGTATCTGCGAGACTGCGCCGTCAACCAGCGCAAGCTGCACATGCAATGGGCTTCTTAGTACCCCCAAAGATATCCCAAACGGATTGCCCCGCCAAAAACCTGCGCGGACACCCTTGCCGTTATTGCGAGGAGAAAGTCTTCGAACGACGTGGCAATCACTTGCCACAGCCAACTCGACGCGCTTGGCGGAAAGTGATTGTTTCGTCGAAGAGTCTTCGCAATGAACGTCACGAGGAAACTTTCGGGGGGTAATCCGAGCGCGAATTGGAGGCGACCCGGCGAAGGACGCGCCTTCGCCAAGTCGTTGAGATACGTCAATGGCACAGTTTATTGAGGTCATCCGGCTGCCGGGTTTCGTCGAGTACGGCCAGGCCATGGCGATACAGCGCGAGCGCAGGATTGCCGTCGAAGAGGGCCGGGCAGGAAACGCGCTCTATCTGCTCGAACATCGCCCCGTGATCACCTTGGGACGATCCGCGCGCCGTGAGAACCTCTTGCTGGACGCCGACGCCCTCGCCGAACAAGGCATCGACCTGTGCGAAACGGATCGCGGCGGCGACGTGACATACCACGGCCCCGGACAACTCGTAGCATACCCCGTTCTCGACCTCAGACAATGGCGCCAGTCCATCCGTTGGTATCTACGACAGCTCGAGGAGGTGCTGATTCAGCAATTAGCGGACTACAACATCGACGCGGGCCGCATCGAAGGACTTACCGGCGTTTGGACAGCCGGCCGAAAAGTCGCAGCAATCGGCATCGCCATTCGCAACTGGGTGACCTTTCACGGCATCGGCCTAAACGTCCACCCCGACCTCGCGCACTTCGACTACATCATCCCGTGCGGAGTCCCCGACAAACCCGTTACCAGCCTACACCAACTCCTCGGCGACGCGGCGCCACCCATGCCCCAAGCCATGAACGACTTCGAGCACCACTTCCGAGCCCATCTGGGAACGTAGACCTACACTACGGAGTGCGACCACACAGGCAATACGTGGGCCGGGTGGCCGAACGAAGCGACATCCCTTCGACACTCGAGTCTTCGATTCGAGCGCCAGGTTTCTCGCATGCGCTCAGACAAGACAGGCCGAAGCATTGACGCCTAACGCACGAATTGTCTGGCCTTGTGTAAGAAAAAGGAGATACGGGGATGCTGGAGATGCGGGGGATGGAAACACGCAGCGGGCCATTGCCTCCGAGCCCATCGCCATATCCCCACCATCCCCACATCTCCCTTTCTTACACGTTCTTCTGCATTCTGCGCCTCTTGTGGCCAATTGTCCATAGCCAGTGCTGCGGCGTCCTGCCGACAGCGAGAAAACGAAGACATGAAATCACAGACTGCACCGGTCGACGCCGATGTAAGAGCGCGGCCCCGCTGCTTCCCATCCGCGCCATCTGCGTTCTATCTTTGTCTCGTTTTCAGCCCCCCTCCCTGCCTTGAGAACTACGGCGTCGCCATCCCAATTCGTCACAGTGGATTGCCGTCGGCATCGAGCCGCGCAACGTATATATCAGACTGCGTGCCGCCCCCCGGTTTCCGGATATCGGATCTCTCCGGCAAGGACACACCCACCGTCGCTCGTCGGCGCCACGGAAGCCACTCCCAGGTCGTACGACGGATCACCCAGGGCGGTTTCCCAGAGGAGCGCAAATTCAGCCGTCACCTTCACGACGACAATAACGCTTACGGACGAGTCCGAGTCGGGAGACGGATGCCACGTATCGCCACCCGCAAGCACGTGCGCCCCGTCGGCCGTTGTGCACATGGTATGCATCCCCCCGTGCACTTCGTTAAGGGTCCTTTCCCACACCAGATTGCCGGCCCTGTCCATCTTTCTGAAGTAGGGGCCTCTTGTTCTCTGTAGAGGATGCCCGGGTACTATCGAAACGTGATGGCCGGCGACAACGTACCCGCCGTCCGCGGTCTCGTACAGGGCGCAGACGGATCGGTACGGAGTCCCGCGCAAAAACTCGTCCCAGACCAGCTCGCCCGAGGCGTTGGCGCGTACTACATAGACACAGGCAGGATTCGTTAGGCCATAGAAGCCGGGCATAGGCTCGATATTTGCCGCGATAACGTATCCGCCGTCAGAGGCAAGCAACAAGCTTTCAGTGTACTCGTAATCGGCTATTGCTACGGAACTGAATGGGAAGGAGTGCGACCATGTCTCATTGCCGTCCTCGTCGGTTTTCAGCAGACACGTGTCAACGCTCATGTTGTCTGCGTTCCATCCGGATCCCGCGCAGATGTATCCGCCGTCAGCCGTCTCCTGAACCGCAGCAAAACCACGGCAGTCCCCGAAAGTCTGCGACCATTCCTCCTCGCCATTGCCGTCGGTCTTAACCAAGTCGACCTGTCCCCCCGCTGCAAATATATATCCGCCGTCCGCAGTCTGTTGCAGTGCCCAGGTTCCATCCCAATAACCGGTGCCGCAACTCGTTGACCAGACTTCCTCACCGCTAGCATCCGTCTTGAATAGGCGCGCGTCATCGTAGGACGAGTCGTCGGTAATTGTGTAGGATGCGACGATGTAGCCGCCGTCCTCCGTCTGCCGTATTGCCTTCGCCCCGTCCCGTGCGTCCCCGCCGTACACCCAGGCATTCGGCGGCTCGACCACGTTCGTGGGTTCTACTTCTTCGGGTAGGCAACCGGCCAATAAGGACAAACACATGACGATCGCGACAATTGCCGCGGCAGAACGACAGCGATTCCGCAATACTCTAAGCATCACAGTTTCCTCCCATCAAAGGACCTAACGCCAGACCTTACAACTCACGCTGAACGTGTGCGCATCCTTCGCAATTCTGTGCCGTCGTCTAAGAGAAAAAGGATAAGGGAATGCTGAAGATACGTACGACGGCAACGCGCGGCGGGCCATTGCCGCCGAGTCCATCTCCATATCCCCATTATACCCCCATCCCTTTTTCTTACACATTCCTCTGCATTCTGTGCCTCTCGCGGCCAATCGTCCATCCTTAACGCAGCGGCCTCCCGCCGACAGCCCAAAAAGCAGAAACATCGAACCGCCGATTGACGCCGATTCGGAAATACCAATCCCCGATCCGCGTTTCCGTCCCCGTTCCTTACAGCGGATTGCCGTCGCTGTCGAGTTGCACGACGTATGCGTCACTCGGAAAGTAGAGACCCTGGAACCCCGGGACGACGTTCGCGACGGTTCCGGCAAGCAGATAGCCACCGTCGTCGGTTTGCAGCACGGAAGAGGCGGTTTCGTCGGCGTTCCGCGATCCAATGGTTTTGCGCCATACGAGATCGCCGTCCTCGGTGATTTTTGCTGCGACGATATCCCGTGCGAAATTAGGAAGCCACAACCAGAGGGGGCCGTGCCGAAGCTGGCTGCCCACGACAACATAGCCGCCGTCGCTGGTCGAACACATTGCGTACATCATGATACTAGGATCTTGGACGTCCTCCAATGCCTTCTCCCAGTCAAGATTGCCGTCTGCGTCTGTTTTTAGAAGGTAGACGACGCTCGTCAGCCCTTCCGGCGAACCGTGGGTTCCGGCGAGAAAATATCCGCCATCGCTTGTTTCTTCGACGCCGCACATCCGTTTGTAGCGGCTGCCCTCGAATGTTTTCTCCCAAACAAGATTGCCTTGCTCATCCGTTTTCACCAAGTAAACGTCGCACAAGTAACCAGTTACCGAGCGGGGAATGTCGTACTCACCCACGACGATGAACCCGCCGTCTGACGTTTCCTGAATGGCCACGGCCTCGTCCCAGCCGGTTCCGCCAAAGGTGCTTGACCACTCGAGATTGCCCTGATTGTCCGTTTTGACCACGTACATATCGAAATCTACTGCGCCGAACGATCGGGTATACCCCGCGAGGACATATCCGCCGTCAGCCGTCTCTTGAACGTCCACGGCCACATCGACTCCTTCTCCGCCATACGTGCCGCTCCACAGGACGCCGCCGTCGGCATCCGTTTTCACGAGGTACACATCTCGTGGGTCACCGAAAGAATCTGTGTATCCCGCCAGAATATAGCCGCCGTCCGAGGTCTCCCGTACGGCCCGGGCTTCGTCCGCCTGGCTTCCGCCGTACGTGCGCGCCCACATCGGATTGCCGTTCTCATCCGTTTTCACGAGATATATGTCCGAATCCCCGGCCACGAACCCGGCCCCGAACGAGTAACTGTACCCCGCGATGATGTAGCCTCCGTCAGATGTTTGTTATATATCCTCGGCGACGTCATCTTCGCTGCCGCCGTAAGTCCAAACATCTTGCGGTTCAAGCACGTCATGTTCCGGAATGCAACTCCCGCCTAGCACTAGCAGCGCAGAAAGCACCATCGCCCGCGCAACAGCCACCCAACCAGTTGCACGGAAACTTGTCATAACCGCATCTCCTCCATCTTGATGTGACACCTGCCTGTCCACATCGTTAACTCGGCCACCGCATTCCGGCGACGACTCGATTATGTGTTGGCCGACTACCTCTTGTGCCTTCGGCGCTGCCCGCGTGCGCCTCCTTCGCAATTCTTCTCCGTTGTGTAAGAAAACGGGGGTATGGGCATACTGTAGATAGGGGGGATGGGAACACGCGGCGGGCCATTGCTGCCGAGACCATCGCCATATCCCCACTATCGCCACATCCCCCTTTCTTACACATCTTTAAGCATTCTTCGCCTCTTGCGGCCAGGATTTGTCAAGTCCCCGTTCTTTGAGCCACGTGAAATGAGAAGATCTCCTGGTTTTGCCTGCTGGTTACGCTGTTGGAATCTGCCTGTGTTATAGTCGTTTCTGCCCGCGCGGAGGATAGGGCCACGCAGGGAAGCGGCCCGAGCGCCGCGGCCGGGGCCGAATGCCCCACCACGATCTCAGTGAACACCGCCGCGTCCCGCGTCGCCCGCCACTTCTCGTACAGGGCGATGTCCGACGGCGCCATGTCCCACCTCCCAAGATGCTCGCAACTCAGCGTTCCTCATTCTACTCTGCCTATACGGCAACGCCAAAAGGCAAATTGCCAACTTTTTCAGGCCTCAACGTTCATGGTTCCCACGGCGAAGACGCCACGGCGGGAAAGGCGCGCGTGTTTCACGCGGAAAGTAGTGTTGCGGTTCTCGGCGGGAAAGCCGGCCGCCGCAGAAGCGACGGCCGGCATATTCACGTAGACTTTGCGCAATCTGTTTGCAGTGCTGGAAAGCACAGTCTTAGTATGCGACGATTTCTCCGACTTCCATAAGTTCGACGGGAACACCGTCAAGCTCTGCGGGCGTATTGCTTTGCGCCTGCGGCGTGATCTCTTTGACCAGCACTTTGACCACAACTCCGGGTTTCCCGCGCGAGGACAGACCGACGGCGTGGCCTACGGCGCCCGGAACCTGCATCAACCGTTGGGCGTTCTTCGCTTTGGCTTCCGAGGCCTTTGCCAGTCCTTTCGGCGCCGAGGCGTCACCGGACGTTCCTGACGCCGAGGCCGGCACGCCCACCATGCTCACGCCGAGCGCGGTCAGCACATCGTCAATAGGATTGGCGACGGCAACGCGACTGCTGCCGGCGTAAAGCAGGCCGACCGCGCGCGGGTTCACTTTCTCGTCCTCGACCATCAGCGAACCCGAGTCGCCGGGTTTCAGGAATTTATTGCCCGGGCTTACCAGAATCTGGCCGGTGAACGTCGTCACGAAACTCCCTCCCGCGCATTCGTTCGAGTACTGGACGCTTACGGTGGCGTTGAGCGCGCTGACCTTTCCTTTTGTCAGCCCGCTGGTTCGGCCGCTCTTTTTCACGGCCATGTTCAGCGCGGCGGGAACCGTGTCCGAGGAAATTGCCCCTATCTCGAGGATGCGTCCCTCGGCGTCTACTGCGCCGGGAACCGCCTCGGCGACCGCGGCGTCAACCAGGCTCGTGCCGCCCGGCGCCAATTCCACCCAATCCGAAAGACCCGCCACATAGTCATCGAGAATGTTCTGACATTGGACGTCCACGTAGCCCGGCTGGTTGATCGGGTCGCCGGCCTCGGCAACCACGCCGTTGCCGCCGGCCACGCTGTCGCCCGCAAAGACGTGGGTGTTGCTGAGCACGTGCTGGGTCCCCAGGCTGTCCTGAACCAACGCGCCCAAGGTCCCGCTGCAGCAATAGCCGTTGGCAAGGTCGGTAACGCTGCCCCCGGACACGCCAAGCTGAATAGGCCGCTCCTGCCGGGCCGTGTGATCGACGGGTTCCTCCTTTTTCCCACCCTCAGGCGGCCCCCCGCCGGGCTTGTCCGCAGGAGGTTTAGCCTCCGCCAGCCCTGCAGCAACGATCAGTGCGAAAATAAGCAGTAGAGCAACGTTCCTGTACCGTGGCATGTCCACTTCCCTCCTTGTTCCCTATTACACAACATGTGGAGTCAAGACCGACTGGCTACCCCACAAATAGTATTCCGCGCACAAACGCTCCCTAATTTACAGTACTTCTATCGGCACGACTTGTCCCTTTCCCCATAGTATACTACAAATTCCCCGGTTTCGGGATCGGTGAGCTCCGATAAACGCCAGAATCTGCTTCGGGCCGCACGTAAGTGCTGGCCTCGCAAGCAGATCCACGGGTTTATCTCATCCTATCCAACGGATCGAGGCTCATGCCCAGCTTCTTGGCGGCGCAAGGGCCTTTCCTGCCCGAGAGGACTTCTCGGCGGCCTCGATGACGCCGATCACACGCCGGGCGCTTTCAGGCGTAACCGCAAGCGGCTCATCGAGATACAGATGGTCCGCCACGTTGCGGTAATACGCGTGCCAGTCGGATTCCATATAGGGAATCTCGGAATCGGTTCGGATGCCGTCCTTGAAACTGACGACTCGGAATTTGCCCTCGCCGACATCCTCGAGGGCGCCGTGCGTGCCCAATATCCGCCAGCGGCGTTTACCCACTGCGGCCAGACTCGACAGCTCGATGTTGGCGCAACATCCGTTCGCAAACCGGATGACGGCGTTGCAGTGGTCCTCATTCGTCACGTCGTGCCACACCCGTTTAGACTGGAAATACCCCGAGATTTCCTTAATTTCCGATGGCACGAGGCCTAGCACCCAGTCGACAACGTGGGCGCCCCAGTCGTAGAAAGCCCCGCCCGATACACGCTTGTCCGAGCGCCACCAGTACCCCGGATGACCGTAACCGCCCATACACGCCTCGATATGGAACACCTCGCCGAGGAAGCCCCGGGCAATGATATCCTTGATGGCCAGGTAATCGCCGTCCCAGCGTCGGTTGTGGAACACGCTCAGCATCCTGTTCGCGCGCTTGGCCGCCCCGATCATCGCATCGGCTTCCTTGACCGTGATGCAGAACGGTTTCTCGCAAACGACATGGCGGCCTGCCTTGAGGCATTCTATGGCCAGTTTGGCGTGCGTGTTGTGTGGGGTGATGATGACGAGCAATTCCACCCCGGACTTCCGCAGCATCTGCGTGGCGGAGGCGTAGGTCGCGACCCCGGGAAACTCCTCCCTGGCGGCCTTTCTTCGCGCGGCAATCGGCTCGCACACCGCCGTCGGGACGAGCCCGGCCAACGTCATGCTGTCAAAATGGAGCTTGCCCATGTGGAACGCGCCGCCGTACCCGATAGCACCGACCGTGATCGGCGCACGCCCTTTCCTTCCGAGCGCCCAATCGAGCCCGCGCACAACCATCTTTTGGAACTCGGGATGCGAAAAGGCCCGTTCGTCGTGGCCCAGCGCCAGATAGAACACCTTGCCTTTCCCGTAATCCTTCGTATACGCAATCGGCTGCGTCTTCCCTTTCCACATGGCCGTGGCCAACAGCGCCACACGGGTCGGATCGAACTGGTCAAGCAGGTACAATTCGTCCGTAATGCGAAACGCGGGGATCCGGGCCGTGATCGGCGACGTCGTCCCCGTTACGTTTACGGGAAAGTCTATGACTGGCCCGTGCGTCCTAAATGCGGCGCCGAGCATCTCGACGTACGCGGCATTCGCCCGCCACGAGGCCGCGGCACTGTGGAGCCCCACAAACGCCCCGCCGTGCCGCACAAAACCAAGCAAACCAGCCAGTTGCCCCTTGCTCAGCCTGCCGCCCTGGGCATATACAACAACCGCGGAGTATTTCTTAAGGCTTTCCCCTTTCAGGGCGTCGCGCTCCTCAGTAACGTGCACCGAGTACCTGCCCGTAGCTTCGACGAACCGCTTAAGGATCTCCCCACACGCCTCGAATGGATGGTATAAGCCGCCGATTATTCCCAGCACTCGCTTCTTAGCCATACAGCGTATCCCTTTCCTCACTTCCTCACGCGTCTCATTGCCAAACCCAAAAACCGTCGGCGTTGGATTGTAGGCGCAACAACACAAAATGGCAAGAACAAACTCAGCCGGAGATGCCCTCCCCTATGCCACGGCAAAAAGCCGTTCGGAACTGATATGAGGGTCTCGTCGGGCGCCCAACGACGCTTGCCAAGATCCCCAACGAGGCCCGCTCTTGAACGGAAGAAACGTCCCTTGACAAGTAGAGCGCAGCCCGCTATGGTTCTGTGTCCGCGCTCACTGAAACGGGATGTGCGATCGTCCGGTGCACGGCAGCGCGCGGTGCTGCATCGCGGCACGGACCTGCTGGCCGACGCCGGTGATAGAACGGAGAAGGGTGCATGGGAACAGGCGCAGAGCCAAGTGAACCCAATATCGAACGCGCGCTGACCTGGTGGGAAGAGTTGCCCGACATCTGGACGCCCGTGGGCTGGAAACACCACCTGTTTCGGTTCAATGTGCTGTTTAACGGCATGATCTCGGCCGCTAACGGCGTGCCCCTCACGTATAACAATCGCACCACGCCGTGGGCCGATCAGGGAGTGCAACTGTGGCCGGCCCCCTCCTCGACCCCGACGTGGCCGGCGCGCCCAGGAGAGCCGCGGGACAATAACCTCGTGCTACAGGGTTGGCAGAACGGCGCCGCGCCGGTGCTGTGGTCCGAGTGGGTCCGGGACGGCCTCGTGCTTCGTCAGGACGTGTTTGCCCACGTGCCCGGCGGGAAAGCCGTCGAGAGCGGCATCGAGCCGCTGTTCGCGTGGATCCGCTTGACTGTACATGACGCGGTCGAGGGCCTGCCGTTACCCGACCGATATGGATTCTCGCTCAAACTGAACGCCCCCTATGTTCTCGCGGGGGGGATGATCACGCGATACAACCGCCGTTTCGAAACGGAACGGGCACAATATCCGCGCGCGTTGACTCCGGAACCCGAGACGTACGACGCCGCCCATGGCTGGCGCCTCCTCGAGCTGGACGGCAAGGTCCGGTTGGCCGTCGCGCCGGGCCAAAAGTGTGCGTTGCAGTTTCTGCCCAACGCGCCCACCGAACAGGACACCTTGATCTTTGTCGAAATGGACGCGGTCAATGGGCGCCATGTCGACCTCTTGCTGCCGATGTTGCCCGAGGCGCGAGACGTTTTCGACGGCGAGTTGGCCTTGGGCTATGACGCCGCCCTCGAGGAGGCGAACCGGTTCTGGGCGGCGCGCCCCGAAACCGCGGCACGCTTCGACACGCCGGAACCATACGTCAACGAAGCCATCCAGCGGCTTATCGACATGACGGAGATGATCACGGAGAAGGACCCCGCCACCGGACATACCGCGATGCTCGCCGGCTCGTGGAAGTATGAACTGCTCTGGCCGACGCCGGTTTCGATGAATACCATCATGCTGATGGACATCATGGGCTACCACGACGAGGTCGAGCAGACCACCGCCATGTACAAGTCCGAACAAGGCACGATCAAGCCCCCGGGAGATCACTATCAACTTCATCCCGGCTATCTGGCTTCGCCCAAAACCCTGACTTCTGTCGACTGGCTCAGCGACCACGGCGCGATCCTGTGGACGCTTTCCCAGCACGCGCTGCTCACCGGGCGCCGAGCATTCATCGAGGAATGGACGCCCGTTATTGTAAAAGCCTGCGAGTTCATCCAGTATGGCCGCCGGATCGAGGGCCACGGAGGCGTGCCCGGCCTTCTCGCGCCGGGCGTCGCCACCGACACCCGAGCCGTCAGTCAGGCCACGTGGAACGACGGCTGGAACTACAAGGGCCTCACAACCGCCGTCCGGTTGCTGAAGAGGATCGGCCATCCCTGCGCCGCAGAGTTCGCCGACGAGGCCGAGGACTACAAAAAGACGTTTCAGGCCGCATTGAGAACCGCCGCGGAACGGGCGCCGACGTGGACCGACGCCCACGGGGCCGTACACCACATGGTGCCGCACGCCCTGTCCGGCGCCCAGCCCCATGAGTTCCGACACGCATTCTACCTCGACACGGGCCCGCTGTTTCTGGTCTTTGCCGGCCTCATGGATGCCAACGACGACCTGATGCAGTCGACGTTGCGGTGGTTCCGTGAAGGGCCGCCGACAAAGGTCTACAGATATGACTCGGAATGTTGGCAACTGCCGAGCTTGCGGCACGAGATGTCCAGTTGCGAGCCCTGTTACAGTTGGAACGTCTTCCATTCGCATCAGACAGGCGACCGGGCCAGATTCCTCGAGGGGATGTACTCGCTGTTCGCGGGACAGATCTCCCGTAGAACGTTCACGGCCTGCGAGACCCGCGGCGGTACGTACGGAACCATCTTTGGCGCATTGCCGGTGTATCTTGCCCGACTCGCGGTTATTGACGATCAGATCGAGGAAGACGCTATACACCTCTTGCGGATGATGCCGTTGGCATGGCTCCGCACCGAGTGCGAAGCCGCGTTCGAGAACATGCCCACCGAGTTCGGGCCGATAACACTTCGGGCCCGGCTCGACGACCGCGGCAATCGCCTCCGGGTTACGTTCGAACCGCAGTTCCGGGAAACGCCGAACCGGGTGATGGTGCATATTCCGCCCCTGGCCGGATTGAGCAGCGTCACCGTCAATGGGAAAGAACTCGATATCGGTGAAACCGCAGGCCCTTGCACCATCACCCGGTGACAATAGGGACCTCAAGCATTGCACCCAGCGGAAGCGTTGCCCCCTGGCGGCGATTAGGTGAAGAAGGCTGGAGAACATGGCAAGCCAAGATATCATCCGCTCGTCCGGCGATTCGCAAACCACATACCGATGGACCAACGTCACCAGGAACGCCGCGTTTCCGCCTCGCGACGGGGCGGGCGCCTTGGTGTTTAAGGATCGCATGTGGCTTATTGGCGGATGGAATCCAGGCGATAAAGCGTACTACCCCCGAACCTGCACCAATGACGTCTGGAGTTCAAGCGACGGGACCGAATGGGTTATCGAGAAACCGAATACGTATGGCCTCGAAAATTTCGACCCGAGCCGCGATTGGGAAGGTAGACACACCGCCGGCTACGCCGTGTTCCACGACCAGATGTGGATCGTCGGCGGCGATCCGCTGCAAGGCCACTATCAGAACGACGTCTGGTGCTCATCCGACGGCAGACAGTGGCATTGCGTGACGGCCGGACGCGACGTCCCCTGGGGACCCCGCGTGCTGCACCATACCTTGGTCTTCAAAGACTGGATTTGGATCATGGGTGGGCAGACGTTGCCCCAGTTCGCCCCTGAGAAGGATGCCTTTTACGACGATATATGGCGCACGGCCGACGGCGTGCAGTGGGAACGGGTCGAGCCCGAGGGGCCGCACTGGCAGCGCCGCGGCATGATCGGCGGCAACGCCGTCTTCCAGGACCACATGTGGATTCTCGGCGGCGGCACCTACGATACGCCCGACCTTCCTGAACCTACCGTGCACAACGACGTGTGGAGTTCTCCCGACGGGATTCACTGGGAACGCCGTGTCGAGCACGCCCCGTGGTCGGCACGACAGTATCATGACGTCGCCGTGTTTGACGGAAAAATGTGGGTGCTCGAAGGAAACTCCGTCCGCGAAAACGCGAGGTGGCACCTTCTGAACGACGTGTGGTGGTCTGCGGACGGCCTGCGTTGGTTCGAGGTCCCCGACACGCCGTGGGCGCCCAGGCACGCCGCCAGCGTGTTTGTCTACGACGACGCCCTATGGGTCGTTGCCGGATGCAATATGGAATCCGACGTCTGGAAACTCGAACGGGTCGATATCGCCTGACCCGAAGTCCCCCGTTGTCCTTAACAATGCGAGTCCCCTCGCGAAACAAGCCCCGCGCGCGGACTTGCATTTTCGCGCATCTCCGCGTAAAAGAGAACCAGGGGGCCGGCTGAACAAGGGGGCATTAGACAAGCGACGCCGAAAAGCGCCCGCAAACCGTCCTGGTTAATGCAGTGGGTCTTTCGGAAGAAGAAGCTTTTCGACCTTGCCTCCCAAGAGCCTTCATCTTTTCGCCCCGAAGAAATGGCGCGATCCTTACAAGGAGAGATAGGATGAAACAGAGACGGTGCGCGTTCTGGCAATGGTTCGTGTGGTCGGTTGGTGTGGGCTTATTCCTGGCCGATGCGATCCAGGCACAGAGCATAGAACTGCCCTCCATGATCCCGATAAACAATGGCTATTTCGGCCAGTCCGTTGCCGGGCCGCCGCCGGGCGCCCTCGCCGACAACCGCGCCTTGGTGGGCGCGTATCAAGAAGGCGAGATCGCGGAAGGCGTGGTTTATGTCTTCGATGTCGTTTCGGAAGCAAACACGTTTGTGATCGGGTCGCCCAGCGTCGAGTATTTCAAGTTCGGCTGGAGCGTCTCGAGAGTGAGCGACGTCAACCTCGATGGCGTTGACGATGTGGTCGTCGGCGAACCCCAGAACCCGCCCGCCGCCCTCGCCCCTTCAGGCAACGGCCGTGCCTACATCTTCGATGGAACCAACGGCACGCAGTTGCAGCTCATCGAGGCATTCAATCCAGAAACGGGCGGCGAGTTCGGCTGGGCCGTCTCCGGGATGCCCGACGCCAACGGCGACGGGAAGGGCGACATTGTCGTGAGCGCACGCAAGCAGGACGGCGGCGCCACCGACGCGGGACGCGCCTACATCATCGACGGCGCTACGGGCGCCCTGCTGTGGACGCTCGAGTCACCAAACCCCGAAGCGTCGGGCCTGTTCGGTTGGGGGGTGGCAGGACTGCCGGACGTAGACGGCGACGGATTTGGCGACGCCATCGTCGGCGCGCCCCAAGAAGACATCGCTGGAACCCTAATCGCGGCCGGACGCGCGTACGTGTTCAGTGGCGCCAACGGCACGCTGATCCACACGCTCGTCTCCCCAATGCCCGAAGCAAGTGCCTTCTTCGGTCTGTCGGTTTCCGCAGCCTACGATGTTACCGGCGATGCCATTGCCGACGTCATCGTAGGGAGCGACGGCGATACCGTTGCCAGCCTGGAAGGCGCCGGTCAGGCCTACGTCTTCAACGGCGCGACAGGCGTCCCCTATTTGACCCTCGCCTCCCACAACCCCGAAGCCACGGGCACGTTCGGGCGGGCGGTCGCAGGCCTTCCGGACATAAACGGCAACGGCGCAGGCGAAATAATCGTCGCGGCGTATCTGGAAGACGGCGTAGGGATAACGGACTCCGGAAGGGTCTACGTTTTTGACGGTGGAGACGGCACGCTACTCGAAACAATGACGTCCCCTAACGCCACCGCATCGAGCCTCTTCGGAAGCGCCGTGGCCGCCGGACCGGACATCAATGCGGACGGGAAAAGCGACGTCCTGGTCGGGGCGGCGTATGAGCCGCAGTTCACGCCGACTCGTCAGAACACAGGCCGCGCCTATGTCATGGCCGTAAGCGCCACCGGCGGCGAAGGTGAGGGCGAGGGCGAGGGCGAGGGGGAAGGAGAAGGCGAGGGCGAGCTCGACCGCGATGGGGACGGACTGGCCGACGCGGTTGAGACGAATACCGGCACGTACGTCTCCCCAGCGTCAACGGGTACCGATCCCGACAACCCCGATACGGATGGCGACGGAATGCCCGATGGGTACGAAGTCGCTTACGCATACGACCCGAACGACCCCAGCGACGCTGGCGCCGACTACGATGGGGATGGTCTCAGCAACCTCGAAGAGTTTCTTCGCGTATCCGACCCGAACAATCCGTATGACCCCGTCCTGGTGGGGTACGTGTCATCGGCTTTCGGTGACGACATCGCCGGTGATGGAACGCTTGCGAGCCCTTGGGCGAGCATCTCCTATGCCCTGACCCAAGTGGCCCCCTCCGAAACGACCCCGTATACGCTGCTTCTATTCGACGGGACCTACACGGAGTCGTTTGACCTCATACCCGGGATCACGATCGCGGGTATGCAAGGGGCAACCGTCGTCATCCAAGGTCAGGTCAACGGGGCAACCGCGTCGGTCCTGCGGGGCGTGAAGATCGAGGCCCCGGCAGCCGCCGCCACGTCGCCGTTACTCAACGTGACAGGTCAGATGACCTTGGTCCAGGTCGAGTTCGACGGCGCCGGAAGCCCCGGCGTAACCGGTATCACCGTTGCCAATTCCGCCTCAGCGGACACCTTGATAGACACGTGCACGTTCAGGAATCTCGACATCGGCATCGAGATCCTGGGGACCGTGCCGTTGATCCGCAGATGCACGTTCGCCGCCATTTCAAACGACGGCGTGTTGATTCGCGCCGTCGGCAAGGCCGAGGCCGGCGACAATCCCCTCGGCGATGTTAACAACCCGAATACCGGCTACAATACCTTTGTGGAAATCGGCCATCTGGCGGTCAACAACGAGCGCGGTGAAGAAATCCTCGCTCAAAACTGCTTCTTCGGCGAAGGCGTAACCGTGTCTGCCAACGTGGACGACAGTCAGCAGTTGAAATCGGGCGTGCTCCCCGCAAGTATCGTTTGCGTCGTTTGGGATGCAGTCACAACCGCCCGCGTTACGGCCGCATCGGTTACGCTAGACGGCCTCTTGACTGTGACGGCCAATACTAACGGCGTGTACACGTTCGCCTGCGTCGCACCGGATACCCCCCACACAGTCGACGTTACGGCAGCCCCCTACGTTCCGGAGAGTCGCAGTAATGTGACCGGGGCCGCCGGCGAAGTCGTGACGCTCGCGTTCCCGCTGACCCTTGCCAGCGGCGGAGAGGGTGAAGGTGAAGGCGAAGGAGAAGGCGAAGGAGAAGGCGAAGGAGAAGGCGAAGGAGAAGGAGAAG
>Ga0180437_10003867_pt1 | contig 21827 bp, 13 predicted proteins | sample SS_ome_4_FD_132410 | JGI IMG/M metagenome (GOLD analysis project Ga0180437, IMG submission 132410) | Hypersaline lake sediment archaeal communities from the Salton Sea, California, USA - SS_3_D_1 metaG | ecosystem: Environmental > Aquatic > Non-marine Saline and Alkaline > Hypersaline >...
CGACCGAGTAGTGTTCATCAACGGTGTTTCCCAGCTCGACGTTGATCAGCTTCGGCTTGCGGGAGCCCCGCAGCTGAAACTCCGCCAACTGAGATTGTACCCGCGTCATAACTATCGTAGCGGTGACGTCCCAATCCGCCTCGCGCAGCGTACGAGGCAGGTGTTTTATCACGCTGAAGTCGACCGATATGTTCTCAATACCGTACTTTTTCTTGACGGCGCGCAACAACCGGGACAGGTCGCTCACGTTGTCCTCTTTCGTGGGGGGAGGAAGCGTGACGTGCAGCTTCCTCAGTGCTGGGTTGAACCGCCACCCTACCGCAAGCTTCTCCAGTTCGTGCCCCGTGACCGCCCGACCCGCGCGAGCGCCGCGCCGCCTTCGGCCAAGTGCAGACCGATCAAGCTGCGCCTCGACCGGTACGCGAACGGCGACATCGGAAGCGGCTCGCGTTTGACACGCCTGACGCCATCCCTGCGCGTACTCCTCCTCCGTGACAAGGGCGCCCCGTTCGGATTCGACCGTGCCGGACTCTACAAGAACCTTACACTTGCCGCACGTTCCCTCGCCGCCGCACGAGGCGTTCAGGTAGACGCCGGCCCTCATGGCCGCGGCGAGCAGAGTCTCCCCCTGCTCCACTTCGACTTCCGTCTCATCAGGAAGGAACTTGACTTTGTGCTTCTTGCCCATTTTGGGTACGCTTCACCCCGCGCGGTAAGATCCCTTACCCTACACCGTGGGCGCTTTTCGCCGACTGGATCGTGTTCTTCAGTAGCATCGTGATCGTCATGGGACCCACGCCGCCCGGGACCGGTGTTATAGCGCTTGCTTTCTCCTTAACCGCCTCAAAATCGACGTCTCCGACCAGGCGGTACCCTCTCTTGGCCGATGGATCGTCCACCCTGTTCACGCCGACGTCTATCACAACGACTCCGTCAGAGACCATGTCAGCGGTGATCATCTTCGCCCGCCCGATAGCCGCGATGAGTATGTCCGCCTGCTTGGTGATCTCGGCCAGGTTCTTCGTGCGCGAGTGGCACACCGTGACCGTCGCGTTGGCGCCGTCCTTCTTCTGCATCAGGATGGCCATAACCGGTTTGCCGACAATGTTGCTCCGGCCGACCACAACCACGTGCTTGCCGCCCGGATCGTTCCCGCTTCTGATCAGAAGCTCCTGAACGCCGTGGGGCGTACACGGCAGAAAAGACGGTTCCCCGACAAGCATCTTACCCACGTTCGTCGGGTGAAACCCGTCCACGTCCTTCTCGGGAAGGATCGTGTTGAGTATCTTCGACTCGCTGATCTGTTTCGGAAGCGGCAGTTGGACGAGGATCCCGTGGACCTGGTCGTCCTTGTTGAGCTTCTCGACTATACCCAGCACTTCCTCCTCGGAAGCGCTCTCGTCGAGCTTGTACTCGAAGGAGTTTATGCCCAGCTCCTCGCATCCCCGCTTCTTGTTCCGGACGTACACGACGCTGGCCGGATCCTCGCCAACCAGCACGACGGCAAGACCCGGCGTAACACCGTGTTTCTCCTTCAGCTCGGCGACTTCCTGTTTCATTTCCGCGCGCATATCAGCGGCAACCTGCTTCCCATCAATAATCTGTGCGCTCATAGCTCCTCCATTCTCGTCGATCGAGTTTAGCTGCCAAAAACGCCGTCGTGTTGCGACACGGCAGGTACGCACCGCGCACGGGTAAACGTCCCGGCGCTTTGCGTCACACTTCTGCCTCGCCGTATTGCCAAACCTCTGAAGGGCGTGGTTTCGTCAGAAGCTTCCTCGCTAGAACAGCCCTTTCACCTTACCGGTTTTGACGTCCACATCTATCCCGCGGAAGGCCGCGTCGCTCGCGGTGCCCGGCATCAGTTTGATCGCGCCGGCGACCGGCACGACGAACCCAGCGCCCCGGTATATGAGCACGTCGCGAACAGGGAGCGTCCAGTCTTTTGGGCGGCCCTTGATCGTCGGATCGTGAGAAAGGCTCAGATGGGTTTTCACCATACAACAACCCATCTTCTTGAGCTCCTCGTCGGCCTCAATCTTCTTGATCATGTCCTCCGCCGGGGGCGCATAACTTACACCGTCGGCGCCATACACCTCGGTAGCGATCAGATTAACCTTTTCCTTCAGCGGCTGATCCTCCTTGTAGAGGAATTTGAGTTTCGGCTCTTGCTCACACGCTTCGATTACGGCTTCCGCCAGCTCAATAGCTCCTTCGCCGCCCAACTCCCAGTGTTTGGACACCGCCACCTTAGCGCCAATGTCTTCGGCCGCCTTGCGCACCCGTGCCACCTCGGCGTCCGTATCGGTGTAGAAGTGGTTGATGCAGACAACCGGGAAGATACCGCTTTTCTTCACGGTCTCGATATGGGCAAGAAGGTTGTCGACCCCCTGCTCGAGCAGTGCAAGGTTCTCCTCGGTATAGGCCTTGTCCAACGGCTTGCCAGGTACGACTTTCGGGCCGCCGCCGTGCATCTTGAGCGCACGAATGGTCGCCACGATCACCGAACATTGGGGAATCAGCCCGCTGAACCTGCACTTGAGGTTCCAGAACTTCTCGAAGCCGATATCGGCACCAAAGCCGCTCTCGGTCACGTGATAGTCGCTCAGCTTCAATCCTACCCGGTCGGCGATGATCGACGACTGGCCGACGGCGATGTTGGCGAACGGGCCGGCGTGAACCAGCACCGGTTGTCCCTCGACCGTCTGCATGAGGTTGGGGTTTATCGCCTTGGACATGAGCGCGGTCATTGCGCCGTCCACCTCGAGATCAGCCGCCGAGATGGGATTGCCAGACTTGTCGTAGGCCACCACGATCTTGCCGATGCGCTCGCGCATGTCCGCCAAATCAGCGGCCATAGCCAGGATCGCCATGATCTCCGACGACACAGTGATCTGAAATCCGCTTCTCAACATGAAACCGTCCATTTTCCCGCCAATACCGATGACGATCTCACGCAGCGCCTGCGCACAGAAATCCATCGACCACATCATGGCGATGTTCCGCGGGTCGATGTTCAACCGCTTCAGGTTCTTTTTGGCCAGGACGTCGTCGCCGTAGTTGAACTCGTGCTGAAGCCGGCTGGTCACCGCGACCATGGCCAGGTTGTGCGCATTGGTAATCGCGTCGATATCACCCGTCAGGCCCAGGCTAAAGTCGGTCAAAGGAATGCACTGGGCCAACCCGCCGCCAGCGGCGGAACCTTTGATATTGAAGGTGGGGCCGCCGGACGGCTGCCGTATGGCGCCCATAACGTTCTTGCCGAGTTTCCCGAGCCCCTCGACCAACCCCATGGCGGTTGTCGTCTTGCCCTCGCCCAGCGGCGTCGGCGTAATCGCCGTCACCTGGACGTATTTTCCATCCGGGCGGTCCTTGAGCCGTTCGAGGATCTTCATGAAGTCGAGTTTGGCGACGTAATGACCATAGGGAAGCACTTCCATCTTCTCCAGGCCGAGCTCGTCGCCCTGCTCGTATACCGTCTTCATCTCCTCGCCGGCCGCCTCAGCGATTTCCCAGTCTTTCATCTTCGTAGCATCCAGCTTCACCATATTCAAACCCCTTTCTTCATGACGACCTACGACTTAAAGTGCCTGGCCGAGATCGAACCCGTCAACAACAACCGTTCGAAAAAGCTACCCGGCCTCACGGTAGGCCTCAGCATAGCGTTCCCGTGCTTGCGCGATCTCCAAATCGCCGGGAACTTTCTTCCCCTATTTACCTCACCGCTTTCCCGTTCAGCCCCTGTTTCAATCCTCACACGCCCCGTTGTCCGGGGGCGATAAAGTAGTTCCACTCACCCGATTCGAGCACCCAACCGCTTACTTGCCGTCACCCCTTGAGCAGCCGCAACGCCTCCTCCCGCGTCGCTATGTTCTCCCGGAAAATACCTTCAACAGCGGACGTGACCGTGGTGGTGTTCGGCTTCCTGACACCCCTCATGGACAGGCACAGGTGCTCAGCCTCAACGATCGCCATCACCCCGCGCGGCTGCAAAGTAGCCATTAGCGTTTCGGCTATCTGCCGCGTAAGCCGCTCCTGCAACTGAAGTCTTCTGGAGAGGGTCTCAATGACACGTAGAATCTTGCTCAGTCCGGTTATACGTCCACCAAGTGGAAGGTATGCCACGTGGGCTTTGCCATGAAAAGGCAACAGATGATGTTCGCAAACGGAGTAGAACGGTATGTCGCGTACGGCGATGATCTCGTCATACTGTTCGCCGTAGATTACCGTTACCTCCTCCTTTGGGTCCCTGGCCGTGCCGCCCAGCAACTCCTCGTACATTCTCGCGACTCTGCCCGGGGTCCCAACAAGCCCCACCCGCTGCGGATCTTCGCCCACGGCCTCCAGAACCGCCAGTATGGCTTGCTCGATCTTCTGGGCATCCATTACGATATATTACCTTCTGACCGCCCGAACACTCGCCCGCCGCGAACCAGAAAGCGGGCAAGAGGTTCTTGTCAATGCTAGCGCATCTCGCCCGACTCGAGTCTTCGACTAGGTGGGAAAACGGCGTCTTACCGAAGTGTCGGATTTCCTCTATGCGAGCTACTGTCGGCGATCATTGAAAAAGGGCATCTCGATCACTTGGTACTATCAGCCTGCAAGGGTCTAAGCGCGCTTTTCGAGCGCCTGAGATTCCTTTAGTTTTTCCCAACACCAGCCGGTAATGATATCACATAACGGTGGTGATGTCAACCCTTTTGAGGGCGATGCGGGGTACTAGCTAACCGCTCAGCCGGTAAAGGTTTACACCTCCGCCGAACCAATTGCGATTGATTCTCAATACAAACTAAGCCGGAGGCCGGTCCAAACCGTACTCAAGTTTGCGTCGCTCCTGCCAGAACGGCTTCCTCTTAGCCAGCGCATTTACGAGACCCGCGAGAACCGCGTTAACCGGAGCAGGAACGCTCTGTCGTTCCGCCTCTTTCACAACGGCTGCGTTTATGGAGCTGATCTCCGGTTTTTTCCCTCTCAGGATATCCTGTAGCATGGAAGAGACGTTTTGGGCGGTTCTCTTGCAGATTTCCTCGACGCGCGGCAGCGGGTCGTCGGTGACGCCCTGGGTCCGTGCAACCGCTTCGCACTCGCGGACGACTCGAGCCAGCAGCTTTCGCGCCTCGGGCATCTCGACGAGCCGGCCGTTCCTGACGCCGGTGAGAGCTGTCAGCGGGTTGATGGCCGCGTTCACCACGACCTTGTTCCAGAGCGCCACGGTGACGTCGGTTGCGGCCTGTGCCTCGAATCCGGCAGCTCTCAGGACACTGACGATCTTGTCGACGCGGTCGTCGGGAGCTCCCTTGAACCGCCCGACCGTCGTGACGCCTCTGCCCGAATGTCTAACGTGCCCGGCACCGAGAAGTGTGGCGCCGAGAGCCGTGGTGCCGGCGTAAGATCGTTCAACGCCGAACCGTTGGGCGATCGACTCGACGTTACCCAGACCGTTTTGCAGCGTTAGCACGGCACAGTCATCGGGCAAATCGCTCGGCAGACCCGCAACAGCGCCGGCGGTATCGTACGCCTTCACGCATATCATGACCAACTCGGCGTTGCGCGTCCTGGCCGTGTCGACAGTTGCCTCGACCGCCACTGTGAAATCGCCGCTTATCCCTGTCATGACGATGCCGCGCGAGCCGATAAGCTCAGCCCGGTCGGAATGTCTGTCGATCATAATCACGTCATTGCCGGACCTAGCCAGAAAAGCCCCGAACAGACAGCCGATTGCCCCCGGTCCGACTATACATATTCGCATAACTGCCTGTCCTTACCGTTTACTATCCTCGATCGCCCGCTGGATCTGCTCGCTCAAATCGGCGATCTGCGCACGGTACCCCTTGAGAACCCGCCTGTCGTGGTCCGCAACAGCGCCGGGATCCCTCCTGTACTCGGACAGGTGCGACCTGTCCGACCACGTCGCGACGTCAGCGGCGGCCGTCGCGATCAAGTGTGCCGCTCGTCCGAGCAGTGCGTCTGCCACACCCTTCTCACGACCGGTCTCCACGAGGCTGCGCAGCAGCCACAGCGCCCCGTAGTCCTCAACACCGTCGCGGCACGCTTCCCATCTCTTGCTCGTCACGACGCCGTCGCCCTGATAGATTAGCAGGTAGTCGTTCGCCCTATCGCCGACCGGCCGGAACCACGGGTCGAACCTCGAGGTACAGTAGGACCAGAACCCGATGCCGGTCAACCCATGTCGCCAGGCCAACCACGCCTGGCCGCGATAGTAGACCAGCGGCGGTTGATCCTTGGCGCTCCCCTCGCATTCATACGTCCAGACCGGCTTGCCTGTTGACAGCAGATACTCGAGCCGCGGGTCGTTTTCCGCCAGGACTATTGCGTTGCGGTTCGGACACCATATGTCCACGTACGGCGCCATCTCCTTGAGATGTTCGAGCCGCGCGCCTGCCACGGGATCCGTGTAGATCTTAATCCTCGGATCGACTTCCCGGGTGAGCCTGCCGATCTCGATGAACTTGTCAATCAGGTTGCGACCAGTGTGATGCAAACCGGGCTCGTCCACGGGATAAAGCGCGAAGCCGTCGTATCCGACACCAATTTCCCGCAGGTGGGCGACCCATGCTTCGAGCCAAGCTGCATAGGCCTTCTGCCACGCGGGAGACATGTAATCATCACCGTCACGCCCTTTCAGCACCGCCGGATAGTTGAAAAACATCAGAAAACCGTGGTCCTTGTACAGGTTCACGATGAAATCGTGTTTGGTATAGTCAACGTCGCCGACAAGCGTCCCCGTGGAGTCGAACTGAGCGGCTGGCGTGTGATGCGTGGTGATCACGAACACGTTGGTGCCGTGACTCACCAGATCGTCGCGCGCCTCTTGCTCGAAATCGCTGATAACCGAGCTGTACACATAGCCCCAGTTGCAGAAGTTCAGCGGCGACGGTTTGGGTAGCGCCAGCGGTCGGACGCGGGCCGATACCTCGCAGCGAACCTCGACCGGATCGAGCTCGACCGACTTGAGCGCGAGAGCCGTCTTGTACGCGTCCGGATCGAGATCGCGGGGGCAAAAAATGAGCCAGACCTGCCGCACGGACCATGGCGGTAACGTTACGAGGCGGCCTTGATTCAGACGAGGCAGGGCATCGGCACTGTAGTTGCCGCGCACCGTCGGGACCGCCGTCACCTCGTGAATCGTGAAGAAATCGTACGGATTCAACGAGGATTCCGCCTGATTGTCAGACGAACCGAGCTGCATCTTCTCCATGTGAAGACGAACCGTCATCGGTTCGGGACCGAGATTCGCAACGTTGCACGCCGCGGACTCGTACTCGCCTTGATAGACGTCGAGGTCGAACCGCGCGGTGGCGGGAATCTCGGCCGGCAGCTCGTTCATACCGCTGAACGGCGCCCAGGGGTTCGCGCTCCACGCGACCAGCTTCGACCCGCTCTTTTCATGCAGGTCGGCCGCCGTTTTGAAGACAGAACCAAGTCTCTCGAGGTCCGTGATGACGGCGACAGCCGCTTGTTTAAGTTCGGAAAACTCGCCGTCGCCAAGCGACGATGCATGATCGATGTTCTTCTCGATCTGCTGCACCCTGTAAGCGAGCCGGTCGTGGTGTTGCGCGAAATAGTCGGCCGTGCTCGGGTCCATGGTGCCGATTTCTCGCAAAGCCGACAGGCGTTCCCGCATCAGCGCAACGTCATTCGCGAACGGTATCACGTAGAACGATTTTTCGCCCCGCGCGAGGACTTTCTCGTTATCCACATTCGACACTGTGTAGCCGAACAGAACGTCGCGCGCGGCTCGACCGTCAACCTCGTAGGTAAGAGATGCTATAACGCGCGGTTCTGAGGAATCGGTGACCCCTCGTGACGCAGTCTCAGCACCTCGCACGGAGATCCTCTGCTCGATCCTCAGTTTCTCCCCACCGGGATTCGAGACCTCCACCCGGAACTCGTTGTCTCCGACGAGCATGCGGCCGTAGTCGGGGCGGGCCGTGAGCGTCCGTGCGGCGTCCGGCGAGTTCGTGGGCGACGCCGTATGGGCCGCGTCGCAGCGGTACATTGCCCAGAGAACCTCCGGATCCGGACGCGTCGCCGTCGAATACCAGGAGTAACACCGTACCTCGCCACCCGTCGTGGGACACACCGCTTCAAGCCGTCCGTCACCGTTCAGGTCCGCGACAGCGGGGGTGGCGTTCATCTCTCCCCCAAGGGGGAGCTTCTCGCGCAACTCGCCTTTCGCCGTGAGCACGTAAAGATCACCGGAATAATTGCCTAATAGAATCTCAACCTCGCCGTCGCCGTCGAGGTCGGCGAGCGCCGCCGGTCGGCGCGATCGCATGTTCACATCGTAACGCCAACATTCGGTCCCGTTCGCACCGAGCCGAAACAGGTCGCGCCCAAGGTTGCCCAACAGAATGTCCTGTTCACCGTCAGCATCGATATCGCCGACTGATATGCAACTGTCGATCTCTGCTCCGGAGTCAAAACGCCACAACAGTGCGCCGTCCGCGCAAAGCGCGTAAAATGCACCGTCCTGCGAGCCAACCAATATCTCCGACCCCGGTTTAGCGCCCAAGTCCGCCGCAACCGGTCCGCTCCGGCACGCGCTCCCGGTCTGAAAAGACCAACGCAGGTTGCCTTCGCTGGATAGACACCGGACTCGTCCGTCGTCGCCGCCGAACAGGATCTCGTCCCCGCCCTGTCCGTCGAGATCGGCGGCGGCGAGAGGAGAACTCACGGCGGACGGACAGCCGTATTGCCATTCTACTTTCCCTCGCCCGTCGAGACATACGACGTGACCGCCGAAGCCGGCTGTAACCACCTCCACCGAGCCGTCTTTGTCAATGTCGCGCAGCACGACGGTCGTGCAGCCCCATTCGATCTCCGTCGACAACTGGTATTCCCAGAGCGGCTTGCCTTCGGCGCTGAGGCACACAAGCTTCCCGGCGTTGTTGAGCGCACAGATCTCCAGCCCAGCCCTGCGATCAATGTCCGCAACCGAGGGCGGCACCGTCATGAGGCCGCCCACCTCGTAACTCCACACCTGGCGGCCTTCCGAGTCCCACAAAAGGACCGATCCACCGGTCGAGCAAAGAACGATCTCGTTCCCGCCGTCCCCGTCAACGTCTGCGATCACCGCCGACGTGTCCACAACACCCGATTCCACGGTACGAGCCCACTCAAGTTGCCCTGCATACGCAGACCCTCCCAGGCAAACGACCAGAACCGGAACAATTAGGACCGCTCGAAAATCGCACATGACTCGCCCCCCTGCCGGATTCAACCTTCTCGATCTTGTGCATACCGACTCCGGCCTCCGCCGGACGTAAAGATCATAACATTTGCGGCCCGTCTGCTCAAGCGCGGCGAGGGTTTTACCCTTTTCACAGCCGGCTCCTAGACAGCCTCCCGGCGACCGCGCAACGCCGCTATCGCCTCGAAACGGGACCGCCACAGCCAACTATTCCCAAGAATTAGTTGACATAACGCTAGTTTCCGGATAAAATTTAAGTGGAACATTGTGCGGAAGGTGGGCTGATGGGGCACCAAATTCTCGAGGTCTAACTAGGGATATCATAGACGCAACTCCGCCATGAAGAAAAAAGAGATCAAGTGGAACGTATCGAAACTTGAGAAGCTGCCGACACTCTCCTCGGTGGCAACCCAGTTGATCCGTCTGACGATGGACGAGAGCAGCGACGCCGATCAGGTTGCCGCCATCATCGAGACGGACCAATCTCTCGCATCAAAGATCCTCCAACTTGTCAACTCGCCGAGCTACGGTTTCGCCGGGCGCGTTACCTCGATATCGAACGCGGTGAGCCTCCTGGGGTTCCACACGCTTCGCACGGTGGTGCTGGGCATGACCGTATCCGACATGTTCGCGGCCTCAGGAGAACCGTCGGCTTTTGACCGCGTGGCTTTCTGGAAACACTCTCTGGGGGTCGCGGTCTGCGCGGAGGTTGCGGGTGAACGGCTCGAAAGCCGTTACGCCAAGGAGGCGTTCCTTGCGGGGCTGCTCCACGACATAGGCAAGGTCGCCCTGGACACTTGCGCCAGGGAGGACTTCGACCTGATCATCAAGCACGCTGCGGCGAAGCACGTTTCCGTGCTCGAAGCCGAGAGGGAGTTGCTGGGAACAGATCATGCCGTTGTGGGGAAATGGGTTGCGGAACGCTGGGGCCTGCCGGATATGTTCACCCACGCGATCTGGCTTCATCATCAGCCGCCCGGGAGCCTTCCTGAAAGCGGTTTCGACAGGGATCTGGTGGAGATCGTCCATCTTGCGAACATCGTTGTGCGAGGCCAGATGATAGGTTCGGGAGGAGATTCGAGAGTATATCCCGTATCGCAGCGGCTTCTCAACTCGCTCGGCTTGAAGGAAGAGGATCTGGAGGAGATCAAGCCGACGCTCTGGAAGCTCGTCGAGGAACGCGCTTCCATTATCAACCTTCAAGCGACGGAGAAAGGACTCTACCTCGAATCGCTCCAGCGGGCAAACCAGGAGCTGAGCAAGATGGCGCTCGCCGTCCAGCAGCGCAACCGCGAACTCGCCAGGAAGGCGAAACACTTCGCCGTCCTGCACGAGATGAACACGAAGATGCTACCGTCGCAGGCGTTGCCGGAGACGTTAACCGTCATCGCGACGTCTTTGCGGGACGGGCTCGGGGTCAAACGCGGTTTCCTGTTTCTCGCGGACGGTGACCGCGAGCTCCTCGAAGGCAAGATCTGGTCCGAGAAGGATCCGGAGCCGCACGATCTGCTGCTGTCCATGGCGGGTCCTGCAGCCGGCCCGGGCGAAGGGCGCGAGAAGCTGGACACCGCGGTTGCCGAAACCATCCAGGAGACCTCGCTCGGCGTGAAGGACTCCTCGTGGGTGGGCGAACGCGTCACCGAGATCATGCAGAAGAACGATCTGGTCGTAGTTCCGATGGTGGCGCAGGGTAAGAGCGTCGGACAGATCGTAATCGACAATCGTGACAAAAAGATCTCGTATACCGAGAAAGAGCTTCAGGAACTGCTCGCATTCGGCAGCGCCGCCGGCGTTGCCATGTCCAGATACAAGCTTCAGGAGAAACTCAATGAGCGGTCCGAGGAGCTCGCCGCCGCTATATGGAAGGAAGAACTTGCGCGCGAACAACTGATGCGCAGCGAGCGGCTCGCATCGGTGGGTAAGATGGCTGCAGGCGCCGCTCACGAGATCAACAACCCGCTCGCCGTTATATCGGGCAGGGCCCAAATGCTTCTCAAGAACGAGAAGGATGAGAAGAAGGCGAAGTCGCTCCGGCTCATGGTCGAGCAGACGCGACGTGCCAGCAAGATATTGACCGACCTGATGGGGTTCGCCAGACCTGCCATGCCTAAAGCGGAACCGACAAACGTGAACTTCGTGATACATCACGTGCTGTCAATGGTCGAAAACCAGCTCGGACTGAAAGACATCGAATGCGTGCGCGAACTCGCACAGGGTTTGCCGAAAATCCTCGCCGATAAGCATCAGCTGGAACAGGTTTTCCTCAATATCGTTCTCAACGCCGAGCACGCCATTGAAAAAGAGGGTAAGCTGACGGTGAGCACCTCGCTCAGCAGCGCGAAAGACAAGATCGTCATCAGGTTCGCCGACACCGGGAAGGGCATCCCGAAGGAAAACCTACAGCACATTTTCGAACCTTTCTTCACCACGAAAGATGAGGGGGAGGGAACCGGTCTCGGCCTGTCCATGTCGTACGGAATCATAACGAGCCACGGGGGCACGATTGACGTCGAGAGCGCCGTTGGTGAGGGAACCGCTTTTACCCTACAGTTCCCCGTCGCTGTGGACGTCAAAGAGATGATGGGTAAGGCCGATGCGAAGACGGAGACCGAGGCTCAGCCCGCACCCAAGAAACGGGCGGCGCCGGCTGGCAAGAAAGTCCCGCCGGCAATCCTGATTGTGGACGATGAGGAACACATCCGCGACCTGCTCTCGGACACGTTGTCGATGCGCGGCTACGGCGTCGAGACCGCTGAGAACGGCCTCACAGCGCTCGGCGTGCTCAACGAACGCGAGGTCCATCTGGTGCTCCTGGACATCCGAATGCCCATTAAAGACGGGCTCGGACTGCTTGACCAGATAACGGACAGGCTCCCGACGCTGCCGGTGATAATCGTGACCGGGCTGGCTTCAAACGAGGAGGTGCAGGAGGCCCTTAGACGCGGGGCGTTCTCGTGCCTCAGAAAACCTTTCGAGATCGACACCCTCGTTGAGGAGGTCGAAAGAGCGCTTGGGCAGCGCGCGGATTAAGTTGGCCGGTACTGAGGCGGCATTGCCGCAAGCAATTGAGCACAACCGCCTGCCTGAGAGACGAGCGAGCAGGTGATTCCTCTTAAAGACGAAAACCCTACCGCGACGTTCCCGTTCGTCACCATACTGTTCATCGTCATAAACATCGCGCTTTTCGCTTATGAACTGTCCCTCGGACGCACCGGCATAGAGCCGTTTGTGAGAAGAATGGCGGTGGTCCCGCACGAGATCCTGCACGGGTTCGCCCTCCGCGAGTACCCGACGCTGGTTACAAGCATGTTCTTACACGGCGGCCTGCTCCATCTGCTCTTCAACATGCTTTTTCTGTGGATATTCGGCAACAACATTGAGGACGCCCTAGGGCATATTCCGTTCGTCCTTTTCTACTTTCTCTGTGGTGCCGCGGCGTCGTTCACGCACGCCTTCTTGAACGCCGCCTCGGATACCCCCGTCATAGGTGCGAGCGGGGCGATCTCCGGAGTGCTGGGAGCCTACCTGATTCTGTATCCGCGGGCCCGCGTACTGGCCGCGGTGCCCATATTCTTCTTCATTCGAATCGTCCGTGTACCGGCCTCGTTCTTCCTCATAATCTGGATCGCCTTTCAAGTAATAATGGGACTGCCCTCGCTGGGAGCCGAAGCGGAACAGGCGGGCGGCGTGGCCTGGTTCGCGCATATCGGCGGTTTTGTCGCAGGAATTGTGCTGCTGCCGCTGTTTCTCAGCCGGCGGCAAACAAAGAGGCTTGAAGAGATATAGCGTCTGGGGGATGAATCGACGTCTACCGGGAAAGACGCGGGCGGCGAAACCGGCGTCGCACTGCTACCGCACCTTTCTCGCTCGCCACGGCGGCCACCAGACGCACACCACTCTACCCTTAATATGGCTTAGCGGCACGAACCCCCGCGCCCGGCCGTCCTTGCTGTGCTTGCTGTTGTCGCCCAGGAGAAAACAGGAGTCTTCCGGCACCGTTACCTCGCGCGTCGTGGCGTACGGCCCGTAGGTGCTGTGGTTGTAATAGCGGTTGTTCGCTATGAATGGTGGTTCTTGCACGGGTTCGCCGTTCACCAAGATATGGCCGTCGTCGCTTATCTTGATTCTCTCTCCCGGAAGCCCCACGACCCGCTTCACAATATCTTTCCTTTCCCCGTCGGGGAATCGGAACACGACGATGTCGCCGCGAGCAGGTTTTCGGGGGACGAGAAACTTCTTGAACGTGAATGGAACGCGCATTCCCAGTATGAACTTGTTCACCAGTATCTTGTCGCCTATGAGCAGCGTTGGTTCCATCGAACCCGAAGGTACCCTGAACGGCTCAAAGAAGAAGTGGCGGATGAACAACGCCAGTATCACCGCGACTACGACGGATTGCAGCCACGACAGCGCGTTCTCCCTCGTCAGCGGCCCAACGATTTTCTCCAAAACCTGTACGATCCTACTGTCCACCAGTATGCTCCCTTCCTCCTTGTTTTGTCAGAACCGCGAGTTCGGCTGGCTTGCGTTCCCGTAAACGGCAGCCGATTCTTTAACGAGCGACTGCAGGCGTCTATTGCATCACTTGTTCGCTCGTCACGGTGGCTTTCAGAAACGCCGGCGATCTTAGCCGCACGTCGCCCCGCCACGCCGCGTATGCGTTCACAAGGTCAAACGTCTCGTGCAACACTTCCTTCTTCACACGCGCTTTTTCCATCCTCCTCAGCGGGATACGCGAAAGATTGCGCAGCAGCCGAAGATGATATGTTCTCAACCCGGTCACGCCCGGACCGGTACAGTCCGGGCACAAAACGCCGCCTTCCTCCGCGCAAAAACCCACCTCTCCCCGCAGTGCGGTGGTCCCGCAACGGGCGCAGGCGTCCAGCATCGGGGCAAAACCCGCCAGGGCCAGAAACCGCAAACCGAAACCGGTTGCCAAGAGTTCCAGCGCCCCTGTCCATTCACAAAGAAGACGCAACGATTCGAGCACGAACGAGAACGTGTCGCTCGACTCCTCGCCCTCCTGCACGAACCGGTCAGCCAACTCCACAAAGTATCCCCCGTAGGCGAGCCTGTCGAAATCGCTCTTAATCGGACCGAAACGCTCGATTATATCGGCCTGCGCCACGTTCCTGAGCGAGCGGTCCTGCTTTTCGTAAAAGAGCAACTCTATGTGCGTGATCGGCTCCAGCGAGCTTCCGAACCGGCTGCGGGGACGTTTCGCCCCCTTGACCAACCCAGCTATCTTCCCCCGATCAGGGGTGAGCACCGTCACGATCTTGCTCGTCTCGCTGTAATCGGCGTTTTTCAGTACGATCCCTTCAGTACGATGTAGAGACATCAGTTCAACACCACGAGAGAGGTCATCCTCGGGAAGCACAGCACCCGAGAATCTTATCACACCGGTTGCGGACCCGTCAACAGAACGCCGCACAACCGGGGTTAAGACACAGGCCGCGGTGAGTCTTTGCAGAGCGGTATAGGCGCACTTTTTGAAGCAACCGCGCGGATGTGGTATGATCGAGGCCGGGTCGAGTGTTCGAAGCACTGTGGGGCTTACACGCGTTCGAATGAGAGTACCTCCGTCTTTTAAACGGGTGCGGCAAGGGACGACAATAGCAATTGTGAGGGACGATCTGTTACCGCAATTGGGTGCGCTGGTGCTGGAGGCGAGCGCGCAGCCGCTGGAAGTGACAGGGCTGACAGGACGCGGTTCGATCGGGGCGGTCCCACGGTTGCTCGTGGACGGTTCAAGAGTGCTGGTGCGGCGGGCGAGGCGGGGCGGTTTGATCGGGCGGTTCGTTCCGGACGTGTTCTGCGGGAGGTGTCGCCCGTTTGGCGAACTACAGGTGGCAGAGAGGGCGCGCGCGCGCGGCGTCCCAACGCCGGAGGTAGTCGCTGCATCCCGGACAACGTTGTTAGGTCCCTTTTACCGGGGAGCCGTCTACACCAAGGAGCTCACGGGTACCTCCGACCTGCAAAGCTACCTCGCTTCGGTGACACAGTGTCCCGACGCAACGTCATTGCGGCGCAAACGTGACACGGTGCGCGAGGCTGGTCGCGTCGTGCGAGTCGCTCACGATGCGGGGCTCTACCACGCAGACCTCCAGCTAAGAAACGTGCTCGTGCGTCACGATGTGACGCCGGCGGTGTTTCTGGTGGACCTCGACAAAGCCGTCTGGCGAGAACCGCTGCCTCGCAGATCGAGGATCATGAATCTGCTTCGGCTGAGCAGGTCCGCCGCAAAGGCGGCCCGATCAGGCCTGTGCATTACGCGGACGGATGTGATAAGATTCCTGGAAGGCTACACGCGTGCGGAAGGAGCCGGCGCGGTCCGCGCATACTGGCACGCGCCGCTGCTGAAGCTCCTGTACAAGGTGAAATGGGCTCTCTCCGACGGGGTTTCCCGCGCTGCGGGAGGTTCCGCACAGAAACCGACGAGGTAGAACGTGGGGACTGTCATCAGAGATCACGAAGAGTTGCTGCGGATCGTCCGACAATTCCAGCGGGAAGGCAAGACGGTCGTGCTGACCAACGGCTGCTTCGACCTGATACATGTCGGTCACGTCAGGTGCCTTCGCGCGGCCAAGGCGGAGGGCGACGTGCTCGTGGTTGCGCTGAACGACGACGAATCCGTGAGGAAATACAAGAGGACCAGCGGCCCGCTCGCGCCGGAGGATGAGCGCGCTGAGATTGTAACCGCGTTCGGGTGCGTGGACTACGTGACCTTCTTCTCCGAGCCGTCCGCTGACGCCATCCTGGAACGTCTCCGACCGGATGTGCACGCCAAGGGAACAGACTACTCGGTCGAGAACCTGCCGGAGCGCGATACCGTGCTCCGGTACGGCGGACGGATAGCTATCGTCGGCGACCCAAAAGAGCACTCCTCGTCCGCGATGCTCATACGCGCGGCTGAGAAAGTGAAGCAGGAGGCGTAAGCAACGTGAGCGACGTTGTCGACCTTGCGAAAACCGTGTTTGGTCGGTCTGCGGTGGCGCCGTAGATCCGCTGTCAATGGATACACGGATAGTGCGTCGCACGCGAAATCTGGCGCGGGCGTTAGGCTCCCGCCGTTGGGCATGCTGCTAAATGCGTGCGCGCCGTTCGCCAAACCGTGCCTCCTCAAAAGAGGTTTTCTCGACGGTGTGCCGGGTTTGATCGCGGCCGTGAGCGGATCCATACTGGTGGTGGCGCCCGACCATGAAAGTACTACATGTTTTTAGCGACACCCAATGGACGGGTGCGGCGGAACAGGTTGTCAACCTGTGTCGCGCGCTTCACGAGCGGTGCGTGGACGTCACCATCGCCTGCGCCGCAGGGCCCCCGGGCGTCCAGTCTCCGGTGAGGGAGCGGGCGAGGGAACAGGGCGTCCGGACGCTGGAACCGTTCCAGTTGCGGCATGGCGTGGACAGAGCCCGTAACCTCCGCAACATCTGGAGTCTGCGGAAATGTATTGCGACTGAAAAGTTCGACATCGTCCATGCCCACACTCAAACCGATCACCTTTTGGGCGGCTTTGCCGCGCGTCACACCGGGTGCACTCCTCTGGTGGTGCGGACAAGCCACTGCAGCAACAGCATGGCCCCGACCGCCGCGAACCGCATCCTGGTCGCGAGATACACGGACGGGCTTATCACTCCATCCCATGCGGCTCGCGCTCGCGCGATGGAGACTTTCGCGCTGCCTGCGGATCGGGTTTGGACGGTGCACAGTGCGGTTGACACGCTCAGATTCTCGCCCAGCATGGGACTGCCCGACGTGCGCTCGCGATTCGGGCTGTCGGATGAGCATTTTGTTCTCGAGGTGCGCCAGAGGGCTCAGGGCGACCTGACGTCCGACCGGCTGCTCGAGGCGCTGGAAAGGGCGTCCAGGCAGGTTAGCGGCGTGCGCGTCCTGATCTTGGGCTGCGGCGGCGTTGTGGAATCGCCATTCGTTCAGCCATCGGGTCCGCTGCGCATGCACAACTGCGTCGCTTTACCCGCACAGCCGTGCCGGGATAACTACGTTGCCGCGCTAAGTGCGTTAGATGCCCGATTATTCGTCCCGCCATTCGGCGAAAGTGCGTGCACGGCGTTGCTGGAAGCTATGGCCCTCGAAAAACCCTGCATAGTTCCCGAGCGAGGCGTTTTACCCGAGATCGTAACGCAGGGTGTCGACGGTCTCGTTGTCCGGAATGATCCCCTCGCCATCTCCGGTGCGATTGTGCGACTTGCCCGTGCCCCGCGACTCCGGCGCAACCTCGGAACCAACGCGAGACGGAAGGTGGTGCGCGACTTCTCCCTCAATAGCCAAGCGTCGCTGGTTGATAACCTGTACCAGTCTCTGATCAGGCTCTGCCCGCGAAAGACCCGGCTACGCCGGTCCCGACGCGCGCGTCCGCTTCGAATGTGAGGTGTCGCGGCACGCGAAACCAAGCGTGGGCAGGGTGCTCAGAACGCGTGTTGATAATATGTGGATAACTTCCCACAGAGGTGCGGTTCTGCACCCGTCTTTTTTGGTCGTCAGATCCGCTTCGACGCGACAACCCAGATCCCAAGGCACAAGCCCGGTGCGTCAGGCGACGGCTGGCGGATGCAGCGCTATGCACGGAACCGCCTGTTCGTAAATCAGTTATGGCCCGAGGATGTTAGGCACGCGGTGACCACGCGTCGGTCCACATTAGGTACGAGACCACCGCCCGGACAATGGAGACTAAAGCGCGAGCTGCATCAAACCGCGGCCTGAACTCCCCAACCGAGCCCTGTGAGTAACTCCTGCTATAGCGCCGAGCGCACATCCCGGCATCCTGCGAACCAGCCAAAGAGATCTTGCGTCTCACCAACATTTGTGTTAACATACCGGATAAGGTGGTGAGGATATCCTCAATTTGCAAACACTTAAGCTGCAGCGGTGTCTTGCCCGAAGATATCGTGCTCGTGTTATGAACAGTGCAGACTACGTACTACTACGATACACTAAGATATAATTGAACACAGTAGACAGAACCACTCGCAGAACTGGGCTGCCCAAAACCTGCGCTCCGTTCTTCAACCGGAGGCTAGCGGTCGGAGGAAACTGAATAGCGAAATGGGCTCGTCAAACGGCCTGGCGGGAAAAGCAGTGCTGGGGAAAGGTGGAAACCGATGAAAGCAACTCTTGCAAAAACGGATTTTCAAAGAGGTATTTCGTACGTGCAAAACGTAGTTCCATCTCGTTCGGCTTTGCCAATAATATCAAACGTGCTCCTGGATATGCAGAAGGATGAACTGAAGCTGTCAGCTACGGATCTGCGTGTGGGAATAGAATGCACTATTCCGGCTCGGGTGGGCTCTCGGGGAAAAGTATCGGTTTCTGCAATGCGTCTGGTTGAGATCGCGAGAGAACTGCCTGAGAAAGATATTGTGGTCGAAAGCGGAAGAGATAACGCGCTTTCGGTCAGGTGCGACAAGATATACTTCAAGATTCTGGGGCTGCCGGGAGACGAGTTTCCTGCGCTGCCGGAGGTTGCTACGGAAACGCCGCTGACGTTCGAGCAGAGGCAGCTTCGGGAGATGTTCCAAAAGACAGCGTTCGCGATTTCGACGGAACAAGCTAGGTATACGTTGACAGGCCTGCTCCTCGAGGTGGACAAGGGAAGGGTCACCGCGGTCGCAACCGACGGAAGAAGATTGAGTTGCGCTCGAAAGGCTGCGAACGCCCCCGAAGGGTACAAGGCTACGGTTATCGTTCCGGACAAGATGATCAACGAACTGGTCAGGTTGATGAAAGGGGACGGCGAGGTACGCGTCGAGGTCGGCGGGAACCAGATCGCGTTTGTTTTCGATGGGATCCGGCTCGTGTCCCAGCTTATCGAGGGGAACTTCCCTGATTACAGGACCGTCATCCCGAAGGATTATGACAAGGAGGTTGTAGTTGATACATTCGACTTCACCATGGCAACGAGGCGGGCCGCTGCCGTTACGAGCCGCGAGTTCAACTCAGTGAAGTTGCGGGTGCGCAAGGGCTCGATGACGTTGTCGGCTGTGACTCCTGACGTAGGCGAGGCGGAGGACGAAATCGCGGCGACGTATGACGGCGAAGAGATGGACATTGTGTTCAACCCGGACTACATGCTGGAGGCACTCGGGAGCATAGAGACCGACAGGACCGTCCTGCAACTGAGGGACACGACGAGCCCCGGCGTCTTAAAGCCTTATGAAAGCGAAGAGTACGTCTACGTTATCATGCCGATAAAGGTATGACATTATGAGAAAAGCGGGTTCGGTGATAGGCGATCTCTTGAAACGTGGTTCGCTTGATCGGCCTATGCGGCTCGGCGAGATATGGGCGAGCTGGGAGAGAATAGCGGGGCCCGAATTGGCGCCGCATACGCGGCCGATAAAGGTTGCTGGCAGAGTACTCTACGTTGAGGTTGACGGGTCTGCCACTCATCACAAGGCGTCGTTTGTGAAGGGGAGCATGCTCTGTCGCGTTCGTGCTCTGACGGGAGGAAAATACATCGCGGAGATTGTGTTTAAGTCACACCCGAAGACTTCAGCTCGACACCAGACGAGCCCAACCTGATATATGGTGTTTCCCCCAGCGGTCGTGCCCATATATAGTGTTCATTGCCCCGGCCTGAGGACGTTTTTTCCTTTACAAAAACAAGGTTTTCTGGTATGATAAATAGGGTCTTGATAGTGGGTTAGCCGCAACGATCCGCCGTAAGGAAAAGAGAATGGGAAAACGCGCGAAGGGGGAGTCTACGTACTCTGCCGAAAACATACAGATACTGGAAGGGTTGAGCGCTGTTCGCAGACGGCCGAGCATGTACATCGGCTCGACGGGCCCGAGCGGTCTTCACCACTTGGTTTTCGAAGTTGTGGATAACAGCATTGACGAGGCAATGGTCGGCGAGTGCTCGGAGATCGCGGTGACTGTGCATGTCGATAACAGCGTCAGTGTGAGAGATGACGGGCGGGGAATTCCCGTTGGTGTGCACGAGAAAAGCGGTAGATCCGGCGTGGAAGTGGTGATGACGAAGCTGCACGCGGGCGCCAAGTTCGACCAGAAAAGCTACCGGGTGTCCGGCGGTCTTCACGGTGTGGGCGTGTCGGTCGTGAACGCCCTTTCCGAGTGGCTGGAGACGGAGGTCAAGAGCGGCGGCAAGGTTTGGATGCAGAGGTACCAGCGAGGCGTGCCTGAGTCAGAGCTGCGCGAAGTTGGCAAGTCGAAAGGTCGCGGCACGCGTGTGACGTTCCGGCCGGACGCAACGATCTTCGAGGAGACGGTGTTCAGCGCGGACGCCATTGTGAACCGGTTGCGGGAACTGGCGTTTCTCAACAGGGGTTTGAAGATATCTTTTACCGACGAGCGCGATGACACTAAGACGGAGTTCAAATACGACGGCGGGATAGTCTCGTTCGTCGAGCACCTCAACAAGAACAAGTCAGCCCTCCATCCGAAGCCGATCTACATCGAGAGAGAGCGGAACGGCATAAAGGTTGAGCTCGCCTTACAGTACAATGATGGTTACACCGAGACGGTGTTCAGTTTCGCCAACAACATCAACACCCGGGAGGGCGGGACGCACCTCGTAGGGTTCCGATCGGCTTTGACGCGCAGCACGAACGATTACGCCAAGAAGAGCAACCTGCTCAAGAACGACAAGAAATCGCTGGGAGGGGAGGACGTACGAGAAGGACTCACGGCGGTGCTCTCGGTAAACCTGCACGATCCGCAGTTCGAGGGTCAGACGAAGACCAAGCTCGGCAACAGCGAGGTCAAAGGGCTGGTGGAATCGATCGTCAACGACGGACTCGGGACGTTTTTCGAGGAATCACCGTCGGTGGCGAAGAGGATCCTCGAGAAGGCGGTCAGCGCCGCGCGCGCGAGGGAAGCCGCTAGACATGCGCGAGAATTGGCGAGGCGCAAGAGCGTGCTCGATGCGGGTACGCTTCCCGGGAAGCTTGCGGATTGCTCGGAGCGAGACCCGGAGCTGGCGGAACTGTACTTGGTCGAAGGAGATTCGGCGGGAGGAACGGCGAAGCAGGGACGCGACAGAAGGTTTCAGGCGATCCTTCCTCTTAGGGGCAAGATACTGAACGTGGAAAAAGCGCGCGTCGAGAAAGTGCTGAGCAACGAGACAATAAGAGATATCATCACCGCGATCGGCACGGGCGTTGGGGACGAAGAGTTCCGTGTGGATAAAGCGCGCTATCACAAGGTCATTATCATGACGGACGCCGACGTCGACGGCGCCCATATCCGGACGCTTCTGCTGACGTTCTTTTTCCGTCATGCGCGCCAGCTGGTCGACGAGGGTTACCTGTATATCGCGCAGCCGCCCCTGTACCGTGTCCAGAAGGGCAAGAAGGTGAAGTATCTCGAGAACGATGACCAGTTCGAGCGGCACCTGCTCGAATTGACTTTAGCAGAGAGATCGCTTCGGGGCAATGGCGGAAAGAAGGAGATAAAGGTCGATGTCGAGGGGTTCATGGACAGGGTAAGGGCGTACAGGGAAAGCGAGCGGCTGCTCAATCGGCTGAGGCGCATCTACGGCGTCGCCGCGGACGCGGCGAAAAAGTGTCAGAGCCTTTCAAAAAAGCAGTTGGGCGATCTGAGCGCGCTGTCGAAAGACCAAAGGGAGAAGATC